>JAABUK010008222.1_pt1 | contig 14730 bp, 18 predicted proteins | sample 5559141 | NCBI WGS metagenome assembly JAABUK01 (sample SAMN10711869, study PRJNA513367) | rock metagenome | isolation source: Antarctica rocks | place: Antarctica: Victoria Land, Pudding Butte nord | collected 2016-01-03
GGAGTGAGGGTGTCCCAGATGGTTTGAGGGACGGATTCTGGCCGGGTCATGACGCCGTTATAAATCCACCGAAGGCTCGACTCAATCCCCCGGGCTGTGAACGGCTACGAACTGGAAGTAGAGGTTCATCCTCTTGCCGCATGAGCAGACGGGGTACTCCGTGCCCTTCGGCAAGTACGGGTAGCCGCCGATCGAGTCCCGGAGCTTCTCCGAGGGGTCGGCGGGCTCGAACTCGATGCGGTGGTAGATCAACGGTTCAGCCATCTTACCTTCCCCCTACTTGCCGTAGATGCGACCGACGACGGTATCCTACCCCAAATCGGGCTCTAATTCATACTGGTCTGGTAATTCGTTTCCGACTTGGGGCAGCGGGCTGGACTGCCGGGGTGGCTCCGGTCGTGACCATTTGGAGCGGCGGGACGATCGCTCGTTCTTCGCATTGTCCACCAGCCGCTATCCCGGACGAAGCGTTGTTCGATGGTGAGAGCCGGGTTATAAGTGGCTGCATGGGAACCGGCGATATGGGGATGTCTTGTCAAGGAGCCGCATGATGGGCGTCTGGGACGACCTAAAAAGAGGGTCAAAGTCTATTACGCATCCGAAGATAAGGTCTTGAAGCCCAAGGTAAAGGACCTGGATCAATACGAGAAGGAAAGCGGTTTCAAACTCCCCGACGACTACCGGGAGTTCGCACGCACCTTCGGTCCAGGCACGTTCGACGGATGGCAGATTTCTACCCCTGGCTTTCCCAATGCAGAACACGAAGTCGATCTTGCCAAGCTCAACGAGCGGTTGCGGCGATCCTACTTGCCGAATTTCGTCCGGTTCTGCGGCAAGGAGGATTTCCACGGGTGGTTCGCCTGGAACCCCGAGGATATCACCGATCCAGTCAAGCATCACTACGGCGTCTATCTTCTCGGAGGACTCCGAGGCGAAGACCCCGAGGCTCAACCGATCAAGGTCGCCTCGTCCTTCCATGAATTCTTCATATCCTATGCCCTTGGGGGCGGCTTCGAGCTTCAACAGAAAGGTGCCAGATCAAAGAAGTCTGGTGATCCTGTCTTGCCCAAAACCGTGGCATTCTCCCAGGTTCTTTCTTGAACCGCTTCTTCGTCGTGACCTGGGATAGTGGGCTGGGCTGCCGGGGCGGCTCCGGTCGTGACCATTTGGAGCGGCGGGACGATCGCTCGTTCTTCGCATTGTCCACCAGCCGCTATCCCGGACGAAGGGTTGTTCGATGATGAGAGCCAGGTTATAAGTGGCTGCATGGGAACCGGCGATATGGAGTGCCTTGTCAGGGAGCCGCATGATGGGTGTTTGGGACGACCTGAAAAAAAGACTCGTCGTCATCTATGTCGATTCGATGGGTAGCGATAAGGTATTGAAGCCCAAGGTGAAGGACTTGGACCACTTCGAGCGTGAGAGCGGTTTCAGGCTCCCCGACGACTACCGGGAGTTCGCACGCATGTTCGGTCCGGGAAAGTTCGACGCAGGATGGAAGTTTGCCACCCCTGGTTTTCCCAACATCAAATCGTATGATGTCGATCTTGCCCTTCTGAACCACCAAATCCAGTCGCAGAAAGCCACTGGTCTCTACCAGAATTTCTTCCGCTTCTGCGGCAAGGAGGACTTCCAGGGGTATTGGGGTTGGAACCCCGAGGATGTCACCGACCCCGACACACACGACTACGGCATCTACCTTCTCATGGGAGACCGCTACGATGGTCCCCACAAGGTCGCCTCGACCTTCCACGTATTCGTCATATCTTATGTCTTTGGCGGCGGCTTCGAGCGTCAAGAAGAGGGGCGTAAAAAGAAAAAAAAGGGGCAGAATGAAAAAAGGGGACGCAACGAACGAGCCTGGCGAACAGAGCTTGCCCGAACGCATCAATTTCGCCCAGGTTATCTTTTGACCTATCGGTTCAACGTGGCGCGGTGGCGCGGGTGCGACGTGGGATAGCGGGTTGGATTGACGGGGATGGCTCCGAAGGTAGGAGCCTGGGGGACGGTGACTTGGTTCTTCTGCTTGTCGATCAGCCGCCTGAGGTCTTCCTCCCTCGGCGGTAGGAGCCCGTTCCCCGACTTGTCGAGTTCGCCGACGCTCCCCCGGCGTCGGGAAGGTGGTCTTGTTGAACGTGCCGAACTCGAAGATCAACGTCGCCACGCGATCCCGGTGAGGGCGTAAGAGCCGACCGAAATGACGCTCGAACGTCGCGGCGTCGAGGAAGTGCCCATTCCGCTCCCCCGCCCGCGTCCCGTAACGAGCGTGCGTGGGCCAGGTCGCCACGGTGATGTCCTCGGGGACCTTGAGCCCGAACAGGAACCCGGGCGGGGTCGCGTCGAACAGCCTCGCCCAGTAATCCGCCGAGGGGAACTGGTAAAAGGCGAAGTCCCCGCAGAGGGTCGGGAACGTCTCGGCGTATTCGGTCAGGCACGCCTCGTCGAACCTCTTCTTCGAGTGCCTGCCCCGCGTCTTGTATCGCGACTCGTCGTAGATCGAGCCGAGCCAGCCCTCGTATTTCCAACTGGAGGTGCCGAAGTAGATGCCCCGGTCCGCCAGGTCGCGGAGCTTCGGCATCAGCCGGGCTGCCTGGGGCGGTCGATCCTGGGGGATGTCGAATCCGGGAAGCAGGGACATGGCTCGGTCCCGAGTGACGTGGTGGGCGGTTCATAAGGCGGGCGGGAGCGGGAAGTCGGGGCTCCGGACGTGACGGATGAAGCCCTTGCATGCTGGCAACCCCGCTCGATCCCCCGGAAACGGGTCACCTGCTCCTGCAAGGCGTAGAACTTCTCGGGCGACTGGCTGGCGTGCGCGAAGCAGGCACGCCGCTTCCTCGGCTCGGCGATCGTGATATCGACGTGGTGGGTCGGGGCGAATTGCAGGGTGTCTTCGCCGTTCGAGACCTCGTAATAGTAGAGGGCGAACCGCCTCCCCATGCGGAGCCAGGCGTCGTAGACCAGCATCGACATCGCCCGGTGGTCGGCGTGGTCGTCGATGGGCCAGTGGGTGAACACCACGTCGGGGGACTCGCAGGCGAGGAGCTTGCGGAATGCCTCGCAGTGCTCGCGGTCGATCACCGCCTCGCCGTCCGCCTGCCCGGCGAAGAGCGGACGGGGTTTGAGGATATCGCACGCCTTGCCCGCCTCGGCGACCCGCACCCCATCCTTCGGCTTCCCGGCAGGCACGCCGTCGTTCAGGTAGAGCAGGACGACCGGGTGTCCCAGGTCGGCGAGGCGGGCGATGGTGCCGCCGCAGCCGTATTCGGGGTCGCCGGGATATCCGCCGGTGACGACCTCCTTCCGCCTGCGTGGTGCATCCTCGCGCGATGAAGCCCCCTGAGCCAGGCTCCCCAGGGAGCATGCCCCGACCAGCAGGTCTCGCCGATTGGGAAGTCGCATGGCGGGCTCGTCCCTACCCCAGTAGATCGACCATCCTCTTCAGCTTGTCCGCACCGTGCTGGGCGATCAGCGGCTTCAACGCTTCGAGGGTGTCGAGCAAGTCCCCTCCTTCCGATTGCATGGGCGGCGGTGCGACGTAGCCCTCGACGGCGGGGCTGACGACCTTCCTGCTCCGTGCCGGGGCGGATGCCGCCTCGACCGGCTTCTCCTCGCCCTGGGATTTCTTGTAGTTCGACTTGATGGACGAGAAGTGCTGGGGGTTCATGTCGATGCCGAACTGCCGCTTGATGTAGGCGACCGCCGCGACGGGCTTGTCGTGCCCCGCGTCGATGGCGGCTCGGGCTGCCTTCGACTTGTTCACGCCCTTCCGCCCGGCGACCTCCGGCTCTCCATCCTCCTCGACCTCCGGCTCCTCCTCCGGCACCTCCTGTGACTCCTCCTCGGGCTCGACAGGGGCGGGAGCGGGGGCTGTAGCTTTGCGTGGGCGACCCATTTAAGGCTCCGGGTTGGGAAGCATCGTGGCGTCGTTCAATGATAGCAGCCGCAGGCTAGTTTACAACACGGACCCAACCTTGGCCTTATCCCTGCCAGGTTTTTTGCAATATATTGAATTTATGGCGGAATGACTTCGCCGAGATTCAGCCGAACCATAGATTCGACTCGCACTGATTTTTGCTCCTGTCTCGTGACGGGCGACCACCTGGGCGGTGTCCGGCGAATGCCGCTCGATCATCTCATCACGCGGGTCTCGGTGACCACCGGCGTGGTGACGACCGCCAGGGTCCGCGCCACGACGCCCCGCTTCTCCTTGACCACCACCTTGTACGGTCGCGTCTTGACGCGGGTCGGTGCCACCACCACCGGGGCGGGGGCGACCACCACCGGAGGAGTGACGATCGTCTCCCGGACCGTGACCTGACCCCTGCCGGGCATCTGGGCTTCGCTCAGTCCCGCCCAGGATGCCAGGAACGTTGCTGGTTCGACTGGCAGGACATTCGCCGTCTTCACAAGCGAGACCGTGAACAGCACTTGGTGGGGAATGCCAACTTTGCCGTGATGAAACCCTCGTGTAGGGCACCCGACGTGCCGTAATAGCGTTCGGCGGCATAAGACCGGCTCGATGGGCGGTACATCGGGCTGGAAGCGATGATGCCCGACGTGGAATGAGTCCACGTTGGGCACCGTCCTGGTCACCTCAATAACGAATCAATCAGGCTTTACTTCGGCATCTTGATCTCTGATTCGAGCTTTCCCAGGTCGGTCTGTGTCTTGGTGAAATCCTGCTGGAGTTGCTTGGTCGAGGCAGCGAATGAATCGTTGGTGCTGCCTACCGTGCTGGGGATGGTGGCGGTCGAGGAACCCTTCCCGTTCTTCGAAGCGGACGAACAACCCGAGATGGCAAGCGCCAAGACGGCGACGATAATCGTTTTCATGTCCGGAACTCCCGCCGGTCAGGTCTACGTCCTGGTCCCGACCCGGCTCTCGCGATCCCGGCATTTCCCGCCGTCGGCAAGTTCGCTAGCGAAGTCGATGCCGTACCAACCACGGGACCTCCAGGCTGGTATCCTGGTCGTGACGATTGTCGTGATGACGGGGAATGTAGTTCGTGGCTCGATGCGGCTTTCGAGCGGCGACTTTTCTGGACGTGGGGTCTCAGCCTCGACGCAGCCCCCGGAGGATCTCGACCTTGCCGGAAAGGGCTCCGACGACATAGTGGGGGAACAAATCGATGTAGCCCCCCAGGAGATAGGGGTGCCGGAGATGGTCCAGGACGACCTCGATGCGGTTGTTCGCCAGACTTCCGTATACGTGCAGAAGCGCCCTGTTCGTATATCTTGGTAGCTGAACGTCGATCAGCCGGAGTCGCTTCGCACGGACTTCCGATGTGATCCCCGCCTCGGCGAAGGCGATCGACCGCCACCCCTCCGGGTCCAGGATCTCCTTGACGACATCGGTGTCGCCCTCGGCGAGGAGCGGTAGCAAGGTGCAGAGGGTGTCCCCCAGATTGGGGTGATCTACCCCCAAGCCGAAGAGCCAGACTCGTGCTGTCGGAACTCTCGCGTTGAGGAACTCGATGGGGTCGCCCTCGACCTCAGCTTCCAAACCCATCCGGGTGAGGAACGCCCAGGCGTCCGGCTGACGATTGCAGATCGGGTTTCGTCGCCGCCGGCTTCCGCTTCGCCGCCTCCGGCTCTCCCCTGACAGCAGGCGGGTCCGTCTTCTTCTTTTCCTGGGACTTGATCGAACTGAAGTGCTGGGCGACCATCTCGATCCCGAACCGTTTCTTGATGAATTCCACCGCCTTGGTCGGGTTCTCATAACCCTCCGCGAGCGCGACCCGGACGGCGTGGGACTTGGTGATCTTGCCCTTCCGCCCGGCGACCTCCGGCTCTCCATCCTCCTCGACCTCCGGCATTTCCTGCGATTCCTCTTCCGGCTCGATGGGTGCCGGGTGACTTGCCGCCTTGCCTCGCGCCATGACTGCTGCTCCGAGGCTTGGATACGATTTCTTCCGCCTGGAGACTATATCGCACGGACGCTCGGCTACGCTAGTGTGACCAGGATCCATCTATGCTTTGGCGTATGGAGGACGTATAGCCCTTACTGGACCGTTTGGGCGAGGACACAGACCATAGTTCCCCGAGTTCGAGCGTTTTTCTCATGGAAATTTCGCATTAAATCTTCCGTCGTGATTCCAAAAACTGGTCTTCGGAGAACTATATTATTTTGCAACAATGCATATGGTGATCGCCCCTCCAAGAAGGGATGAGCGATCACGCAGGGAATGTCGGCAGTCGCCCCGAGTATTCCCGAGCCGAGCCCAATTTCCCCGGCGGAAATCGGCGAGAGATGTCCGTTTTTTGCCGCGAGAGACCCGGGGCGGCATCAACGCTCCTGCCCGGGTCAGCATCAAGACCACCATGATCGAAGACATCACGAAGGCGGAAAGCCCGGGCTATATCTACGCACCCGTCGATTTCGAACCGTCGAAATACCCGGGTCCCATCGCCGACCATCCGGACGCAGCCCGCTGGCTGCTGAACTCGATCTACTTCAACCGGCTCCTGCGCAACTTCTCCGAGGACGACCCGGTCAACCTGAATGCGAAACTGTTGGGGCTGGTGATGGGCGACATCAACAAGGTCAGGCCCGTCCGCGAGGCCCTGGAAGAACGCCGGCTCATCTCCTGCGACCACTCCTATGTCAAGGGCCACAAGTCCTTCTCCTTCACGCTCGGGCCAGCCTTGAAGGGGGTCGGGTGGGAACGATATCGATCGGGATCCAAGGCCTTCAACAATCGCGTCAACTCGTTCAAGGAGTATGTCCGGAATCCCACCGGCTTCGATGTCGCGGTCCATGATCACCTGGAGAAATGGGCGAGACTCGTAGAAATCTCCCCCGACCTCGACTTCAATCGCCTGGACTTCCCCGAAGAAGCCAAGGAACAATTGGCCATCCATCAAGTCGAAATGATCAGGGACAGATACATTCGTCTCACCGTCTGTCCCTACGGTCGATTTCATAGCAACTATTCCGGTCTCTGTCGCGAAATCCGACCGTATCTCAAGATTAATGGGTTTCACCTGGCTGAAATTGACATTGTTAACTCCCAACCCTATTTCCTTTCGCTTATTCTCATCCAAGAATTCATTCATTCGCAATCATTACCCAATTCGCCCAATCAGTCCTATTTCACCTCAATTACTTCTCTTTCTCATTCTTCCTCTTCTTCCCCCAAAGAGAGAGGGACAACCACCCACCCATATGATTCTGTAACGAAGGGATTAGGAGATGCCCTGGAGATCCCCGAAGACCTCATGAACCTGTTGAAGACCTGCTCCGAAGGGAAGTTCTATGAAGACTTCGCCAATCGAAGTCATTGGACCAGGGAGAAGGTGAAGAGGAAGATTTTCCAGGTGATCTTCGGGACGACAAGCCTCATGGAGAAATCCCCGATCGGTCTAACATTCAAGCAACTGTATCCGACGGCATACGACCTGATCGTCAGGCTCAAGAAGGGCAAGGGATACGAGTGGATCGGTCGCGAACTCCAGAGGCGAGAGTCCAGGAGCATCATCAACGGGGTCTGCGAGCGATTGCGGGAGGACCACCCGGAGATCCCCGTGGTGACCGTCCATGACTCCCTGATGGTCCCGGACGAGGACATCCCGATCGTCCAGGCGATCCTCCACGACCATTTCAGCCAGTTTGCCCTGCCGCCATCCTTCAAGATCAAGCCAGCAATAGAGACAAGTCAGCCTGGACACGGGGTCGAGACGGGCATCGGCTGGTCGGGAGTGGACGAGGAGAACGTACACGTCCAGGGGCGATCGGGTACGTGGGCATCCTGCTCCTCGAAGGCAATGGGGCTGTGAGGGCACCACGAGCCCCAGGAAGCGTCCCATGCGTTCGGGCTGGGAATCCTCGTCAAGCCGCCCAAGACCGCCCTGCGGGGACGCCAGCCGCCCTGGGCGACCTTCAAGCAGCCGGTGGGCTCTTCCGATAAGAATGGGACGGCATCCTCCGAACGGTAATTTCCCCGGCTCCTCCCCGCGTCCCCGGAGTTTCGCCTCGTGCCGCAAGACGAATCCGCCCCCTCCGGTTCATCCCCCGAGACGGTCCAATCTATCCTCTTCTCCTCTCCGCTCGCCGCCAAAGTGAGGCGTCTGGTCGGGCTCCTCCCGAGATGGCAAATTTCGTCATCGGACGCCGGGAGTCGTGGAGATGTCGTCAATCGGACCGATCCCGATCCAGGGGTCGTCGCCGGAACGAAGACCAGTGCAGAGCGATCGGAGCCGGGTGCCACCCCGCCGGTGTCGGCGAAGCGGAAGCGAGAAGTCACTCGGCGGATGCGGAAACCCCTCCCCGAGCCGACCCCGGCGAACTGGATCATGGTCGCTCCGGGCAGATACATACGCGGCGAGGAGCCCCTCCCCGAGACCGTCATTCCAAGCCCTCCTGTACAAGATGGTGAAGCCGGGGAAGGGTCGCCGCCCGGGAGCCACGATCTCGCCCCGGAAGTCCTCAACGAAGCGCCATCGCATGACCGGACAGGACATGGTGCCCCGGAACGCGAGGGGGATTAGAGTAGCTCGCGAGAGCCGCTGGTCCCTTCTTGCCCTGGTCAATTCTCCCTTCAGCACCACATAATAGCCCGCCCGATGGGGGACGTAACGTCACCGGCATCGGACCCGCCCGCGAAGTCCCGGGGCGGGGATCAAGACGGATCATCGGCGACCGGTCGACCGGCTCCCGGTTTCGGTGTTTGCGTTGCAACCCAGGTTTGGAGACGACTCCAGGAGCCGCGTGTCTGCTCCGGTCGTCCAGGTAGCGAGGGATCGATCGTGCTCCAGCGACTATTCTCCACCCTGCGGACCGCCCTGACGGGGAACCGCAAGCCGCAGCCGAGCCCAGCCGAGCCGGGGCGGGTCGAGGAAAAAGTCGTCCCGGCGATCTCCAGCCAGGATGGGCGAGAGCGGAGCCCCTCCCGCGAGCGGGTCGCGGTCCACGCCTACCACCGTTGGATCTCGCGGGGCAAGCCCATCGGCTCCGACTGGGACGACTGGTTCGAAGCCGAGCGGCAGACGGCATGAGGGTGATGGTGGCACATGCCGCCTGCCCGAAGCCGGGGTGAACCGTGACCTGATCCCATCCCGCAGCCTCCGACCCGAGATCACCCGCCCCGCCCGCAGCACTTCTTCGACTTCTTGCCGCTGCCGCAGGGGCACGGGTCGTTGCGACCGACCCTCGTCTCGGCGAGGCGAATAGGTGCCGCCACGACGGGCAAGGGTGCCCTCGCCAAGGGCTCCTTGGTCCCCAGCCGGGCGAAGGGGTCGATCCCCCGCGCCTTCGACGCCTTGACGCGACGGTCCAGTTCCGCCAACTCGGCGAGGCGGGCGGCTCTTTGCTCCTCCTGCTCGGCTCGCTGAGCCCTCCAAGAGTCCGCCTCGGGCAGCCCGATGCCGAGGACCTCGGCGACCGGCAGCAGGTGCTCCTCCAGGCTCGAATACCAGGTGTCGTAGCCGGACGCGATCTCCTCCTTCACGACCTCGATGCCCCGCTCGGAGAACAGGTCGCAGAGCCCCACGCAGAGGATCGTGCGGAAGGTCGGGTCCGATTCGCCCTCCAGGAGCGCGAGGATCGCAAGCTCCGATTCCTCGTGCTTGATCTCGCCGAAGACCCCCGAGGCGTAATGCTTGTAATGCCCCGTGGCGGTGGGATACGCCGAGCGAATCTGCCGGACCGCCTCGGGGTCGCCGATCCGGGCGAGGGCGACCTTGCTCCGTTCGAGCAAGTAGTCGGTGTCGATGCTGAACTTGTCCACCAGGGCGGGGACCGCCTCCGGGATCCGCCTCGCCCCCGCCAGGTCGATCAGGAAGATTTCGAGCCAGCCCTCCTCGGGCTCCAGGGAGCGCAACAACCGGCAGATCGTCTCGTCGTCGGGCACGTCATGCCGTGCCAGGGCATCGACCAGGGCTCCGACGTAGCCGTGGTCGATCCCGCCGGTGTCCTTCTCGTCCTCGGACCGGCGGGCGTACGCCTGGAGTTCGTCCCAGAGCCTCTGCCCGGTCCAACCGGCGAGGTCGCACCGCAGCTTGATCCGGGGGATGATCTCCCGCAGGAGCTTCGGGTGACCCAGGATCTCGGTTTGCCTGGCGGCGAGCAGGTCGCCCGGGGCATGGGCGATGACGCGATTGAGTTGGTAGATCGCGTCCCCGTCCTCGGCTCCGGCGAGGTGATCCAGGACCCGGTCGAGGGCATGCCCGGTCAGCAACAGGCGGTCCAAGGAGGAGAGCGACCGGAGGTTCTGCTGGTCGCCGTAACGCTCGCAGGCGTCGAGGATCAGGTGGAGGATCTCGGGGTCACGCGACCAACTGTCGGCGAAGTAGTCGGTCGCGGCACGCCGGATGTACCGGTCCTCGTGGACCAGGAACGGCTTGATTCGGTCGGGAGTGAGCACGGGCATCTCTCGAAGCGGACGCGGGCGGGCATCGGACGGTCACCGGGGAGCCATTATAATCGGGCGACCGGGTCCGGGGAGGCATCCCCCTACCCAGCGCGTCGAACCTCGTGCCGACGAGGTCGGGCGACGGTCGCGAGGTCGATCCGGGGAGGGATGGGGCATGAAAGCGATCCTCGGTCTGCTCTTCCTCTTTATCCTCATCAACCTGGGTTTGATCGCCGTCGGGGTCGCCATCGGCTTCCTGCTGCATTGGATATTGCGTTCCGTCGATCTGGGGACGAGCATCCTCATCTCGGTCGTCGCCACCGGCTTCTCGATCCACTACTTCATCCGCCTGCTCAAGTTCTCCGAATACCTCGCCCCCCCGCGATCTGAAGATGACGACGAATTGCCGCCGATCTGGGTTTACCCGGCGAGCACCCGGTCGGCTCGGAAGCGGAAGCGGAAATCGACTTGAGGGTCGCGAGTCATCGAAGTCCGCGACTCGACGGAATCGAAGGATTAACGTGTCCCACTCCGACCCGGAGAACGCCTCCATGAATGTCAAAGCCAGTCCGAGCGGGATCACCTTCGCCGTCCAAAGGGTCGAGGTGGCGACCGATCCCCTGCCCACCGTCAAGACGCGCCTGGCGTTGAAGGAACTCCTCGGCTTCGAGGTCGAGTCCTGCTGCGACTACACGTCGGATTGCATCGACAAGGTCGAGTTCCATCCTCTGCTCGCCGCAGCCCACTTCTCCTACTGCCAGCACCGTCCGATCGTCTTCTCGCCCGACATGATCTGAGTCACGATCGTCCAGGGTGCGGCTCAACACGTCAGGAACAATGCGGAGCGGCTGAGGCATCGGTTTGTGGGGCACGAGGGCAAGCTCGAAATTCGAATCGAGCGGGAGGACATCCAACGGGCTCGCCCGAGAACGCCTGGGAGGGGGTGATCGGCGAATTCTCCCTGGCGATCCGGGGACACCTGGGCGAGACGTATGACCGCCTGATCGCCGACTTCTCGACGACGGGACCGATCGAGCGGATCGCTTGCGAGGTCGCCCTGCTCGACATGTTCCAGCCCTACTTCGAGTTCATCATGGTCGGCATCTGCGGCATCCCCGAGATCACGCTGGAGGGGACGACCGACGACTGGAAACTGCTCCGAGAGAAGGCGGAACACCTTGCTGGCTTCGACCTGGATTGGTGGCTGCCCGCCGTCCGGTCCATCTGCGACCGGTTCGTGCGAGCCTCGGAGGGCGACATCGATCTGCCCCATTGGCAGGAGTTATACAAGCAGGAGCGAGCCTACGGCGGGGCTGTGGTCAACGGCTGGCTGGTGAAGCTGGTCCCCTACCTGAAGAACGGGCGGACCGGCAATTTCTCGGTGCGGAATCCGCTGCTGGACGACCCCGAGGCGATCATCTCGACCGGGCAATTGCCGAGCGGCGTCTCCCAGGTTCCGTTCCGCTGCCGGTGGTCCGGTCGTGCCGAGGAAGACGCGATGGAGATGCTCGGAGGATTTCTGGGAGTGACGCAAGATGCCTCCACGCTCGCCCTCCGCCCGAAGCTCGGCTGGGCGGTCAGGAGGGGGACCGCGCTCGACCAGGTGCTCGCACGGCTGTCGGCTCACGACCCGGAGCCCCCACTGGACGCTCCCGAATTCGACCGCACCATCCAGGGAATTCAGTCGGGGACGTTCTGCGAGTTGCCCGGCGATTTCCTCCTCTTCTACAAGAAGTGCGACGGGGTCCGTCTGGTTGCCGAGGGAGGAGATGCCTCCTTTCGGTTCCGCGACCTGGCTTCGGTCGAGATCGTCGAGGGGCTGAGGTCGGAACCGAAGGTGGAGTCGGAAAGCCTGATCCGCGTCCGGGACTGTGGACCGTGGGTCCGCTTCTGCGACCTCGACGACGGGACGTTCCTCGCCCTGGAGTTGAGGCACGAATACGAGAAGGGGTGGAAGGTCATCCGGGGCGGGACGGCAGAATCCGCGAGCACCGGGATCAGCCCGATCGTTGCCTGGTCGATCGAGGAAGTCCTGCGACGAGCCTTGGACGGGGAGAAGTTGGACCATCTGTCGATCGATCCGGCGAGTCACTGAAGATTGCCTGGATCCTGATCCCATCTCATGGAAATTCTGGATACACCGGGGGCTTCCCCTCTTAATCAGTCTTCTTGTGACCCCTTTTGGAGCCCGGAGAAAAACGATCAAGATGGTGTTGGGAGGGCAACGATCTGCCCTCCACCCCGATGATGTTGGTTCTGTGACTATGCAACGTTGAGGCAAAGTTGCATTGGGGAGTTTCGGTCGAGGTTTACGGCGATTTCAAGCCAAGATTCAGGACCGGGACGCACCCCCTGGTGTCGGCGGGATCGACTACCCTCTTGGGAGACCGTCCCGATCTCGACGAGCCCGACGACGGCGCGGGATCTCAGATCGGGCGGATATTGCGAGGAAAGAAACACGGCGAGGCGGTCGTGGACATCGCCCGGTTCTGATACATTTCTCCAGGGACGTACAGGTCGCCCTCGGGTGGCTGCGACCGACCCGCAGGCTGGCGATTTCCGAGGACGGGAGGTCGAGGCAGATGGACGGCGAATCGGCGACGAATCACGACGATCTCTTGATCCAGCCCGATGAAGACGACCTGTCGCCGTCGGGAGGGGCTGAGGTCGCCCCGGCGGGGGCACCGGGAGACGGTCCCCGACCCTGGGGACCCTGGGCGAGCATCGGCTGGACCCTGCTCTGCCTGGCGTCCATGATCGCCGTGCAGATCGTGCTGCTGATCGCCTTCCTGGTCGCGGGTGCCGGTTTCTCTTTCAGGAATCTGGTCGAGGTCGCGACGAGTTCGCTGTTCCTCACGACCTCGACCCTGGCGGCGACCCCCGTCGTCATCGGTCTGGTGGCGATCCTGATCCGCACCCGGGGCTGTCCGATCCGGGAGTACCTCGCCCTCCGGATGCCCACGGTCAGGCAGGCGTCCCTCGCCGTCGCCGGTCTGGCGACCCTGCTCGTCGCCAGCGACACCTTGACCTACCTGCTCGGACGACCCGTCGTCCCCCAAGTCATGGTCGATGTCTACAAGACCGGGTGGTTCCCCCTGCTCCTGCTGACGCTGGTGGTCGCCGCCCCGCTGGGCGAGGAGACCCTCATGCGGGGCTTCCTCTTTACGGGGATCGCGTCGGGATGGGGTGCCCGCGCGGCGATCCTGGCGTCAGCCGTCGCCTGGGCGTCGCTCCACATCCAGTACGATTGGTACGCCATCGTCGTGATCGCCGTCATGGGGATCTACCTGGGCGAGGTCCGGAGGCGGACCGCCTCGCTGCCGCTGACGGTCCTCCTCCACGGCATCGCGAACGCCGTCGCCACGATCGAGATGATGGTCCTGGTCCATCTGCGGGGCGGGTGACCCGGTCGATGGTGCCGGGGTGGGCGGCGATCGTCTCGTCGATGCCCCCCGCCCGGTACATCCACGACGATCCCCGGGCAACCCGATACAATGGCGAGTTAGGAGTCGGATACGAGCGAGCAGTCCGCTAACCCTGGCTTGCCGGCGACGATCACGTCCGACGTTGTGGTCAATTACGCCAGGTTGAAACATGCCTGACTACGCATACGATCTGCTGAATATCACTGGCGGAGTGGAGGCAGTAAGTGACTTCGTTAAACGGGCGAAAGGTGAGAGACATCGATATCGGGAAGAAAGTGATGACATTGATGACGAAGTGCGGAGGTTGGAGCATTTATGCTTCCACGCCCTCTACCCGATCCCGGATGAGGTCTTGGCTTCGGCTTATGATCCGGTGGGCAACGAATGGGAGATGGAGAACTGGGGGACCAAGTGGGGGGCTTTTGATTCCCGGCTGGAAGAACTAAATCCGAAGGAGGTCCAATACACCTTCAGCACACCTTATTTCTTTCCGGTTCCCTTCTTCGACAAGGTAGCCGCCGATTTTCCGCATTTACGTTTCAAGAGGAAATCGATGAATCGGCACAAATGGGCTGAGGGATCTACGTGGCTGCTGGGGACGATGACCGAAAGTTGGAGGAGAGAGGCGTCGGAAGATGAATACGGGCAATTGCTGATGGCATGGTCAGGACACCTTCCTCTGGCACTTGTGCTCAGAAACCTTCGCAAAGGGAAATGTTGTTTCGCAGGTGGTCTCTACTTCCTGACGTTGTGGTCAATTGCACCCTTTACAGTCACGGACACAATGGTGGAGTACGTCCGATGACCGAGAAGAGCCGGTTCTCGTTCCTCAACCATCCGCTGTTCATCGCGGTCGTCACCGTCCCACTGACCCGAATGGCACGAGGAATTCGCTTAAGCCGCCGCCATCAATGCCTTACGCGCCTGACGACGCGGTTCCATCAGGTATCGCTGAGG
>JAABUK010008223.1_pt1 | contig 14729 bp, 14 predicted proteins | sample 5559141 | NCBI WGS metagenome assembly JAABUK01 (sample SAMN10711869, study PRJNA513367) | rock metagenome | isolation source: Antarctica rocks | place: Antarctica: Victoria Land, Pudding Butte nord | collected 2016-01-03
ACAGTCAGGGTCAAAGCTCTGCAGCTAGCGCTACGGACGATATCTGCCGCAACGGTCCCACCCACACACGCGTTCGATGGTGTACTAGGCCTACCTGACCGTACCGCCAGTCAGGTTGAGCTGTCGTTGCACACGAACTGTTGTGCCAAGCAAGGACTGGTTTTGGATACAGACTTTTGACGACCACTGTACACCTTCACTTGAGAAATGATACTGTACAGCTTGATTCTAATGGTCATCAGAGAATGCTGCGTCTGCAACCTTGCCTTGCACGTGATGATGCCGCATGGCTTGGTGCTAATGCTCACCAGGTATGGCTGTGTCCGCAACTTTGCTGTATGCGTGATGTACAACAAGGCCTCACTGATGTGCTTGCAGCCACTGATGGCCAGCATGACATGCTGTGTGTGAAGGCTAGGCTTGCACAGGTAGTTGTCTCACCCTGTTCGACTTCCATGGGTACTTGGTCCCCCTCAGGGATCTCCCCATCTTCTTCATCTTTGGCAGAAGGAGGGGCAGGAAACGGGACTCTGGACAGGACTGGGCGATAAAGCAGGAACGCCACTGCTGGCTCCAACCCATACTTCTCAGGGTCCAGCAGGTCTGCCAGGGGTGGCATCAGGTCCCGGTAGGTGGCCTTATCCAATGCCAGACGAAGAAAATCTGCATACTGCATCATAGAAACGGCTGAGTGTTAGTGAAAGGAGATCTGGCCCAAGAGCAAGACCAACAGACAGTCAGCTGAAGCTGCAGCGTGTGCTTTTTTGGACAGATTGAGCTACGTCCTTCCATGCTCAACCCACTCTTACTGCTGGTCATGCGCTTGAGGCCAGAGATCAGATGGCCACTAGATGCGATGACTGTCTTGCATGGGAGCGCAATCAAAGAAAACAGCACTGTATGGTAGCTGCCAATTACAGAAGCAGCCCAGCTATGCAGCTTATGCAAAGGCTTGCCTGCACCAACAGCCTGTTGGCCTGGTCAAAGCGGTCACTGACAACTCTGATGCGGTCTTCTGCCCTCAGCGTTGGGTCTACTTGACCGACGCCCCTGTCCTGACCAACAATGTGCAGGGCACGGTTCTGTGCCAGGACCACAAAGAGTGGCACTGCCAGAGCACGCCCGCCTTGTGTCTGCATACCACAAAAAGTTTGGTCAGTGCCTCTCCTGTGTGCAAAGCTGCTGTGCCACCAGTAACTGCATGATTGGGCCATCCTCAAGAGCCTTCTATGTGCTTGCAGGCTGACTTGAGTGAACACCAGACAAGGGCAGGACCATTGTCAGCAACCTCCTTGCACAACAACTCGATTCTCAAGCAAAAAGTTTGAAAAGAGCCCAGGTGACAGATGCACAGATGTTTGCACAAAGCAGGCGTCTAGGAGACATGGACTCTGCGAGTTGTGGGTGGCATTTGGACGAGTCAGGTCAGACTCAATGTAAAGAGCAAAGCCAGAATTAGGCTTAGGAGTGCTGTTTATAGCTAAGCAGTGCTGACCGAGGTGAGAGCATTGCAGAGGCGCTCCATGCCCGCCTTGTCCACCTTGCTGCTGAGGCGCACTTCCTTGCTGATGATCTTCACTGTCCTGAGCACATCCCCACCAGCCAGAGATGGCAGCTCAGTGTCACCCACATCCTCAAGAATGTGGACTGCCTGCAGCATGTCATGTGACAGATCAACCATGCTGGCACCCGTCAAGCTGCATGGTGTGTACAGCAGCAGGCCTGGAGCTGGTGAGAGGCTGTCATACAGACACATGGTTCAGACAGCAGATGCAAGGGGCATCAACAGGGGCAGTGCTAGCAACCCTAACAGAAGGGCTCCTGGAGTTGCACCTGCAGGCAGCCACGGTGAAGCCTATGGCAGAGCAATACCATTAGAGCTAGTTTTGGAAATCTTGATGGCAAGCTAGCAGGCAGTCAGCTGATGCAAGTGATGCTTGTGATGATGCAAGTTGCTCAGACTGTGTGGCAGGTGCAACAAGCCTGCAGCAGATCAGTAGACACAAGCAGCAGTGGGCCAAATCTGAGCACTCACCGCACAAACATCTATTAGGTCCCCCAGGATGACGAAGACCTCGCCGTGGCTTTTCAAACCAGCGTTGAGCACAAACTGCAAGGCAGCATGCACACACATCAATACTTGACTAGGCTCACCATGCAGACGACTCAGTATGGACCTGCTTGACACTGACTGATGTTACTGGCGATGAACAAGATTGCTGACAAGCAACAGCAGAGGTGTTCAGGAACAACATTGATGCCATAACAGTAAGTCAGGAAGCCAAAAAAGGTGATACTCATAGTGCACCAAACATAACAAGACTTCAAGCTGAAAGTGCTGTTGGTATGGAGCAAAGAGTGAAAGAGTCAAACACCTGCAGCAGTGCATGCAGCTCAATGCCGCCGACGTTGGCACGCTTGCTATCAGGCGTCAGCTTCCTGGCTGCCATTGCAGCAAATTTTGATGCAAACGCAAGGTGGTCTGAGATCAGGACTTCATCAGGCTTGTACCTGCAGAGCGCGATGCTACCTTGACAGCCTGTTGGGCAAGGTAGTGATGCCAATGGTCATTGGACAAGCTGAAGGATCATGTAAGCCAAATTGAGACAAATTGAAGAGGGAAAAGCATGCTGGGTAGACGCCCATGGAGCACCAGAGTTAGGTGTATCACTTGCATCTGCTGTTGCCAAAAGCTACATGCTGGCATCTGTGCTGCTGCAAACAGCCTGGCCTGATGGACTCAACATGGAGCTGAATTTGTGTGTCGCCACAGCCCCAATATGTGCTTGAGCCAACCTGCTCAGCATCTGATGACTGTGGACTGTGGACTGTGGACTGTGGACAGTGGACTGTGGACTGTGGACAGTCATCAGATGCTAAACAGGTTGGCTCAAGCAAGTATAACAGAACATTGCTATTCACGACAACTGCTTTGCATTATGCAGCAAAATAGTATTGACGTACTGCAGGTGAGCAAACTCAGCCGCCTCTCACCTGTTCGTAGCCTTTGTAAAGGTCCTGATAACGCGGTATGTGATGATATCCAGCACGACATCAGACAAGTCCACCATGACATCTGTGAGACTGTCAATGTGGGTGCCATTGTTTTGTGCCTGCAGGAGAGCCACATGTGACAAGTACACAGCCTTATGCCATAGGACACGCATTCACTTTGCGCGCATGCAACACCAACACACACTGATTCAGACGGCTCTCGCAGGAAGAGGCAGGCAGCTGATCATGACACTGGTGGCATGCCTGACTGTATCTCAGATCACGCAAGACATCAGATGTATCAGGTTCTGACTGTTGGGGTGGCTGTAACAGGTGCACTTCACATGGCAGATCAGCTGATGGCAAATGTATTAACAGCCCACTGGTAGCGTGGAGAGCAAAAAAGACAGTGAGAGCAGAAGGGAGCTCACATAGGCAACCAAGTACTCTGCCACAATGACAGGGTTGCAGTGGGACACTTTGCCGAAGTTGCGTGACAACCCCCTGAACTGCTTTTCCTTTTCCTTCTTGCTGGCTGCTGTCTCAATCCGGCCGGAGTCCTTGTCAAAGCCCATTCGGCCGGCGATACGCTTCGTCAGACGGTACACGTTGTCTGCAGCCGCCTTCAGGCAAATTGCATCCATGTTCTCGCCTGTTTTTGCATTCAGCAGTCTCTGCAGCAGCAGCAAAGCAGTGTCAGGCATATGGACACAACCCTGGAAAAAGAGACGAGTTCACTTGATTTGCTGTAAGTACAGGGCTGACACAGTCATGTCTGGAGCTGCAGAGTCAATGAGCCTGGAAGACTGTGTGAAGTGTTGCAAAGCAGACATGGTGGCCAAGCAACTGTTTCAGTGATGAATGCAAGAGCTTGGCAGGCTCGTACATGCATTTAGCCAATGCAGCTTTGCATGGGTTCTTTTGCTTCTAGGGCAACCTTTGAACATCTGATGTGCTGCCAACCGATGTCCTGCTTCAGTGCATAGCATGCTGTAGAGGCTTGCAGGCTTACCGACGTGTCCTCATAAAGCTCATAGCGCCTGCTGTAAGGCAGCAGCTCTAACAAGGACCACAGTTCTGCTGCAAAGAAGGGGTTGGGAGACATGAGTGACATGCCAGGAATCAAACGCTGCACCAACTCACTGCACACCTGCATTGCACCAACCTATAGGGGTGAGAACTCCAGGCAAGACTTGCTCTGTTTTGCTTGTCTATGAGTGACTTGCTGGAGACACCAGGCTGTGGGAGAGACCTCTACATAAGATTTGCCATGTCATCCTGGTCTATGGGCAAAGACACATGTCTGAAATATGCTGCAGGCTTTTACTGTCAATGCACAAGACACTGCATTTGCTGAAGGGCAGGCATGAATCAGATTTTGCTGAGAAGCCCGCTTGGTCATATGTCAAGTAGCAGAGCTTACCAGAAAGTGAGACTGTAAAGCAAAACGCGTTCTCTCAACAGCAAGTGAGATGAGCAGCATGTTGGCAGTGGTTAGGGTTGCCTACCTTGCTGACAGCCTCCTCAGGCAAGCTCGTGCTTGCACCGCTGGCTTCAGCCACTTGCAAGTGATGAAGCAGATACTGCTTCCAGTGGCGTGCGAGTCTGACCCACAGCTCATTGGATGTGCTGAAGGATAGTCCCAGCATGTTCAGCATGGACTCGGCGTCTGGTGACATCACTGGAAGAGGGACACTGTCCGCCTACATTGACATTGAAATGACCTCATGGATATCAGTTGAGCACACTGCAGGCAAGCTGCTGAGGCGCATGGCTATCCTGGACAGGCATGTGTTTTTGGGGGCCAAAACAGCATTGAACGACTTGTTTTATTCAAGCTCATCATTTTCCAAATGTACGCAGTTATTGTCTGTTGACTCCCCTGATGAGTCCTAAAGACACATGAAGTGTGAATTGCTTGCTTGCTTGATTGACTGATTGGTCGTAGAGCACCTATTGCTCTTGGCGCTGCACGCAAGTGACTTCCTCAGGATGAACGTTAGGCTATCATTGCGCCGCCACGTTGAGTTAGGCCTTTATACGCTTGTTTAAAGCCTGAAGCAGGGCGTATGCATGTGCTGCTGCCTGTTGTGTACCTGAGCAGGGGCAGGGCTGAGTCCTGACAGCACCTTCTTAGCCATCCAGGCGCTGATGGCTGGGTAGTCTGCAGGCTCCAGCCCAACTGATTTCAAGCCCTTGTACACAGGCCATGCCAGATCTACCTCCTCCATCTAGCATAGAACACACGTTTGATGTGAATTCCACAGCAAGGATGGATATGAAGGCATTCTGTGGTCAAAAGGCAACATGGCTTCTGCTCTAAAGATGTATCTGTTGCTGCACTTGAACACATTGCAAGGCTTCAGACCTTACTCAGCATTTGCTGGCAAGCTGATTACCCCCTGTGAAACACGCATCTGAGGCTGGATGTTCAACAGGTGAAAAAAGCTTGCCAGCCAATGCTGAGTCAAGTCGGAAGCCTTGCAGTGTGTTTCTTGAGTGCAGGCAATGTTGCAGAAGCACGCAGTGTGTGTACCTTCACACAGGCAGTCCCTGCCCACAAGATGCTGTCTGAAAATGCAGCAAACCAGGTGTCAACGGTCTGCAACTATGTAAGCATGTCATGGGGTCGTTGCATGGCTTTGGTTGCTGTGTGGGCATTCACCTCGAAAGCAATTCTGAGGAGCTCCAGCTTCTGGTTGTTTGCCCAGACTGGCTGCAGCACTGTGGTCAACAGCTCACGTGGGTCCAGGTTGAATTGCTCAGCAGACAGCCCAAACTTGGCAGTGTCAAAGTCAATCTGCACAGGTACTCAAGCATCTTGGTAAGCATGCGTCAGCTGTGTAACAAGCATGGGCAGACTTCTGTTTGGCTTATACTGTGTGCATGCCACAAAGGCTGGACAGGCTGCATGCAGAACTGTGGCACGGTCCCAGAGACCATCGTGCAGTTTGCAACAACTTGGCACACAAACATGGCAGGCAATGATAGACTAAGATAACGGCAGATGCATGATTTCTACCACACCTGACTGATGTCTTTATTCAGATTGTTGCGGGCCTGAAGGTTCTGCACCGCACTTATCTGAGCAGCCGTCTGCAGGCTTTTCAGGGTTGCATCATCAGGGGACATGTGCAGCCATAGTGCATCCAGCTTCACTGCGTTTGCCTGCATAAAGCATGCTGTGGATTCAGAGCTGGTCAATGAGTATATGCTGTTGTGTACAGGCACTGCGCCTGCAGAAAGTGCTTGTTTGACGACTGTTCTTGGAAGGGAGGGAGGGGGGAGGCGGTATGGATGAGAAAGAGAAGGGCCAGTCAGTCTCGTTATGGTCTGTACGCTTTTGCAACATTGGGCAACATAAGGTAGAAGCATACTGATTACAAGTTCAACATGATTCCAGGATACTCTTGCGTCCACTGCAACAAACAACTTGTCCAGTTTGTGCAGCAGCACAAAAGGCTTGAGGACAAGCGTTGAAGTGTGGACGAGGCACATACCTTAATGAGCTGTACAGTCATCCTGTACAGGTTGTCCGGCGCCATCTCACCTTCTGCCTGCACATCAGTGGACAGTGTCATAGTGACCTGGCAAGCCTGAGGACAAGTCTTGGTCGTGGTCTATTGACTCCCCGGATGAGTCATAAAGATAGAATATAATACATCATTGATGTTGTGATACACTCATGCAGGCAGGCACTGGTGACCTCATGTCAATATTGCAGCAAAGCAGGAGTTGCAAATAATGATGGCATTTCTGGCAGGCTAAACTAGTTGTGGCTTCAACACAGCCTTTGAAGCAATTTGCAAGCAATACAAGGAGCCTATAATGCAGTGTGCCTGTGAAAGCAGTCAGTCATCCCCAGAGGCTGAGTGCCTATCTAGGTAAGCGCTACCTGGTAATGAGCGTATATGAAGGCTAGTGAAGCAGTGACAGCCTGCTGGGAGAACAAAGGCAACAGGCGCAGGTAGGCCTCATTATCCCACTGATCCTGAAAGATGTCCAGCACCAGGGCTGCCACTCTGTTGGGATCCAGGTCAAAGTATCCAATCAAGGATGTGATTTCCAGCATCTGCAAAGAGGTACATGCCTGTCAGGCATGCTGTGACTTGGACGGCACCACTGATCTGTGCCTTACATACATGCATGCCACAGTCTTGCGTCCACAGCAGCTGTTGCGCAATATTCAAACCCTTGCGGGCCATATTGTGCACAGCAGTATGCATTGAAAGCCCCAAGGACAGCAAAATGCCTTCAGCTACATATGTGGATAGGGAAAGGCACTCGCTCTGCTGTGATACAGCAATGAGCAAAGCCAGTTGGCAAAAAGAGACAGGGCAGTCCAATGATGATGAGCGTACAAGCTGAGGGACGTCCTCTGAGTTGGCTGCTGCTGCTGCACCAAAGCCTTGCAGGCACACCAGCATCTTGGAGAACCCCTCATTCTCCTCTCGCAATGCATTGAACCTAGAGCAAGAACATACTGAAACAGGCAACACTTATTAGAGCAGCGTCCACAGAGCAGTGCAGCACTGAGCACAACACAGGTGAGAGTGCAGAGTCTTTTCAGGGTTGGTTCCGGGTTCAGATCCTGGCAAAGGATCTGAACCCAGAATCAACCCTGAAGAGAGAACTGTCGAATATGATGCCACCAGCAAACACGCTGGACAGATGTGCAGGCGGTTCAAGCAGTTTTGGGCAGCATGACATAATGCACACTATACCTAGAATGCCTACAAGCTGGGACAATGCAGCTGGATGTCATAGATCATGAGTGTACAGCCAGGACACAACGGACCCACTTGTTGAGCTTGTAGAAAAGGTCAGCTTTCAGCCTATTTGTCCGGTCTGTCTTGGCATTGGATGTCTGGGGCACCACACCAAGCTCTGCCAGGAAATGCACAGGAGCAACCTCCAGCAGTTCACTCTTCCCAACCTGCAATCAACAGTTATTAGTATATCACGACTGAGGAGCAGGATTCCATAACCAAATTTGTATCAAATCAGCAAAGCAATCTTGTCACAGCATGTGCAAATGACGAGGAAGTGAGAGATTGAGCAAGAGCATTACTACTCCATGGAGTGCACATGTATTCAAGCAAGGCTCTCAGGGCAACATGAGCCTGGAGCCAATATGCTGTACAGCAGTGACATGTTACTATGCTTCAATCGAGACACATCGCATAATTGTTCTTTGTGAACATCCTCAGAGGTAGGACTCACCAGTGCTGCTTTCTGCAGATCTTGTACCAAGTCCTTGAGCTTGGTGAACAGAGCCTCCTGGCCTGTGACCTCCTGACCAAGTAGCCTGAAAGCCAGAGAACAATGCGCATTGCATTCAGAAGCATGGCTGCTGGTCGGACGCTGCTGAGACTGCCTTTCCACTGGCATGGTGCTGGGACTGCCAGTGTGCCTGTTGCTGCTGAGTCCTGGCCATCAGGACAGCAGCTGAAGGAGAAATTGCAGGTTTGGATGAGAAGCAGACTATACCATATGACTTGCGCCAAGTTCTGCCGGGTCCAGTGTCCGTCTGCATCCACTCCAGCAGCTTTGATGGCAACTGGAACCTTGGCTGTGTTGAGCTCGTCCTGCAGGAGATGCAGGATCACCACCAATGAACTCAAAACATATGCTACTACACTGACAGGCCTTTTCCAAGTCAGTCTGCTGTTGCAAGCTCGAGAAAAGGAAGGCAAGGCTAACCTTTAATGAAGCAGAACAGGCCTCATACAGAAACCCGAGCTTGTCCTCGGTAGAATTTATGCCGGGTATGGTGGCTCCCACATCTGAAACAACGATCTGCACTCCACATTCAAGGAGTTGGACCTCAAGGCAGCAGGTGTTGGAGCTCTGCAGAAGCATGCCGAGCAATATGCAAATATCAGACAAAGTCTATCTCCCGACCTTGCCATTGTTCAGATTTTCAATGAGCTGCTCGGTGACATGCATCGTCAGCAGGTTAGAATGTTCTGGCTCTGCACCGATCAAGCCATCTAGGTTGGCTAACAAGCTAAAGATCTCACAGCAAGAAATTTGGGTTGCTACCAGGCCAAAAGGAAACCAGACAGTTAGATCATGTCGAAAACTCGAAGTACAACGGTTGTGCGGCCCCTCTAGTGCTATTCACGCGCAGGCGCAGCAGCAAAGTCAGAGTTTGGCAACAGCGAGTGACGGTCGAGCTATAGTTACGCAACCGTCAATGATGACTCACTCGTTGGTGCGACGCCATGGCACAGACCATGGCATGGAGCGCACAGGCAATCCCAAAAGGTGCGTGCCTCTGATGAGCTATACACATCATGCCGGGCAATTGACAAAGCTGCTCCATAACAAGTCACCTACTCTCCTCCCAGTACAGGCTGATCCGTCGCGGATTGAAAGTGGAGTACAATCCGCGATGGACGACACGAACTTTCTCACACTTCGTTTGCAGGCGTGTAACTCAATACCGTGCTAGACCTGCAAACTTGCAGAGTTTTGGCTGTAGAATGTTCTTGACAAAGTTTCTGTTTGGCATGCACGCAGCTGGCATTTCAATTCTGCAAGCCTGCTTGGGACAAGTTGACTTGTAACGCAGGGGCTGCAGCCAGCACGCATGGTAAACAATAGGTTTATAGCAAGGCTACAGCTGTGGCTATCACTGCAAGACCCCTCAAGTACATCCTGACAAGATTGTCTTTTGCATACTACAGACACAAATTTCGTGTAGCGTACAAAAAGGTGTATGTCATGCCACCTGGCACCTGATCAGAATGCTTTTTGTTTGCCATAGAGTCTAAAGCTATATTTTCTTCCACAACAGCCTGTCAACTCTCTGCAGCAAAACAAACATTTTGTCCAATATGCTGCCAAGCAACCCCATCACAAGCAGAGCAGCTGTCAACAGGAAAGCTTGGACTGTCATGAAGATAACGGCCACCATGGCAAGGCCTGCTGCATTATCTCAAGGCACGTATGCATATCTCCATCTGTGGCCAGATCACTCTCTGCTGCATCAGCTGCTAGCTCTGCAGGACGTCGCATCTTGTTCTGCAAGCGTCTTGACACCTTGTCTGCACTTGCTTGCAGTCATATAAGTGCCCTTTCATGTGACACATACATTCTCATGGGTTGTATAAGCCACATGCAGGCATGTGTTACAGGCAAGCATGTGCTGTCTATCATGGCTTGCAGTGACTCACCAAGTTATTGTCTTCTATTGCTGTGTAACAGCATTACTTATGGGGCACTACATGAGTTGTCTGCAAAGCAGTTTCAATGCCTCCTAAAGGAGCAGAGCCCTTAGTACTGGCTGTTCAGGATTGAGGGTCCCATCACTTGTCTCTACTGTGTCATTGCCAGTCTTCAAAGGCTGCTTGGTTATGCCTCCTGCAGGTCTTGCAATCAAAATGCTCCCAAAACATAAGCATTTGCCATCAAAAATAACATCCAGATATAGGCAAGGTCTGCCTGCATGCCTTCAGTTCTGGTTACTGCCGTGACATGATGACTTCATGAGCCTTTAGCATGCTCTTTGCCATGCAACCTGGCATCCTACACCAATGCGGCAACTCTGCCTGTCATCTCCAAAGTCAACTCGTGTTGACCTGGGACATGCAATATGGCTTGGGCATAGGTTTGAGTTGCTCTGCTTAGCTTGTGATAAGTGCAGAGCAGAACACTGACCACTGGACATGATTGCAGTCAGTACAATGCATGTTTGATGACCTGTGCTTGGCAGGGCTCCATTATTTGTGCACAGGCAAGCTATTGCCAAGTTGTGGAGGCCCGGCCTGTGACAGTTATAGTTGTCAAATTGTTGCTTCAGCACAACCCAGCTGTTTGACTCACCCGTAGGCTGTGTCGGTGTGGCAGTCCAGCCATCGAGTGATAGCCAGCCTGATGCCGGCATACTGCTGTTACTCAAACTAGTGTACACAGTACTGGCTGTTGAAGCAGTGAGGGCTACTGCTGAAGTGTGCAGGCATTGAGCACAACATATGACAGGATTGTTCAACTACCTAGCTGCCAGCTGCAGGAACTTCGCATATTGGTTGCATCATTGGCATCTGAAGTCTGGAATGGTCCCTTTGACGACGTGACTTGACGGCAATAAGCCCATGCAAGTAACCTCATGAAGTAAAAGCGTGCAAGATCTTGATACCTGTATTGCAGGCAGATCGCAACTGCCTCTCATGCATAACGTGAGCACTTTGCTGCTCCACAGGTGTGAGTGGGCAAGACAGTGAGGGCAAAAACAAGGGAAATGAGCTAGCTGGGGGACTAGGAGGATGCAAGGGGATTGCACAGAGCAAGGCCAAGTAGCAGGTCAAACATAATGTCAAAAGGCATATGTTGCTGGGCAGGATGTGCATGCATCTATCGAAGTATGCTTCAGCCAGGGTGCATGGAGAGCTCTGCTAACTGGTGTGCACCACGGTACACAGATGGTCCAATTGCTGTGCACTGTACAAACTAGCTTCGGTCACCGAAGTTTGGTGATATGTTCTGCGTTTTCCTGTCAACATGCTCTCATGCTCACCCGTAGTCACTCCATGCCCATCAAGCCTGGACCAGGTTGCATAACAACTGTTGTTATTACTGTTACAGTAACAGCACACAACAATACAAAACAGTACATGTAATTTCTCAAATTCAGCTTCAGAAGAGAATCTTGTCCCAACTGCAGTTGCAAGCTCTTGAGGGCATTGTCTGTTGGTACAGTTGGAGTTTGAGCATACTACTGGTATGACTGGATCTGCTGTTGCAAATTTTCAAAGCAAAGCTGCAAAAGCAAGCAGCAAACGCAAGCAGGGTGTTGACTGTTGAGCAAGACTGTGCAAGACTTGCTGGAGTGACACAACGCGTATTTACAAGCGGACTACTTGGTTTAATTGTGTGTTCGATCAACGAGTTGCAGTGCTCTTATAGCACTCAACAGGCCGCTGTGATAGCAAGCGGGGTACTAATCAGTAGCTGTGAAGGTAGCTGACGAACCCATACAGGTGTCAAATGTAACGCCAACACAGAATGTTAATGTAAGACTTGACCGTAAATGTCTAAGTCTGATACCATATCTCAACACTCCCACGCGGGCGAGTCATCAAGAACTGCAAAATATGTTCACATAAGCTTGCAAACAACATTCTGTTCAATCGCTCTAGACGCAATATGTCCTAAACTGTTCAAGTGTCCTAATAATTCACTTCCACGCTTCCGTTGCTGCAATAGTGTCAGACAACACCCATGCCTGAGCAACAGAACTTAAACTTGCCAACTGGCAATGCCTTGGTGAGGTAATCTGCAATCATAGCCTCGGTGTTGCAGTACTCAAAGCATACCTCCTTGCGAGAGACCCGCTCTCTTGCAAAGTGATGAATCACATCTATGTGCTTGGTTCTGATGGAGGCGATGGGATGCTTCAGCAACTTGATTGCTCCTTGGCTGTCACAGTAGATCTTCGGTGCTCCAGCCCTGATTCCAAAACTGCTCAGTAGAATTCTGAGCCATAGTGCCTCCTTGACAGCCCTAGCTGCTGCCATGTACTCAGCTTCTGAAGTTGAGACTGCCACTGTAGGTTGCAGCTTGCTGCTCCAGCTGATGGCTCCTCCATTCAGTATGAAGGCAAAACCAGTTGTTGACCTCCTTGTTTCAATATCAGCCGCATAGTCGGAATCGCAGTAGCCCTCCACTGTAGAGCTGCCAGGCCCAAACTGGATGCCATGCTGCAAGGTGCCTGCTATGTAGCGCAACACTCCCTTGGCTGCAGTCCAATGCTCCATGCTCGGCTTTGCCATGTGACGTGTCAGCACTCCCACGGCTTGTGCGATGTCTGGTCTTGTGCACACTGATAGGTACAGCAAACTGCCCACTAGCTCACTGTATTTGTAAGCATCCTTGTCCAGCATGTTCTCCTCTGTAGCCTGCACTAGCCTGACTGATGGGCTCATAGGTGCGCTTTTCATCTTGCCGTCCTTCATGCCGTATCTGCTCACTAGCTCTGTAGCAAGGCGCTCCTGACTCATCTTGAGGGTTCTGACCTGCCTGTCCCTGTCCAAGCTCATGCCCAAGAAGTACTTGGCCTCTCCAAGATCTCTGACCTTGAAAGCTTTGGTGAGCATGTCCTGGACGCCCTGGATGTCTGCCATATTCTTGCCTGCCACCAGAATGTCGTCCACATAGACCAAGACATAGACTGTGCCGTGCTTGAACTGTGCCGTGAAGAGTCCAGGGTCTGCTTCTGATGCTGTGAAGCCCATGTCCTCCAGCTCCTGCTTGAGGCGTGTGTTCCAAGCTCTTGGTGCTTGCTTCAAGCCGTACAGTGACTTGTGAAGATGGCATACTGTGTTGTGCCCACCTTCTGCATATCCTTCTGGCTGACTCATGTAGATGGTCTCCTCCAGCTCTCCATTCAGGAATGCTGTTTTGATGTCCAGCTGATGTACCTCCATGTCTTCCGCTGCTGCCAATGCTAGGAGGGTTCTAAGTGTGGTGTGCTTGCTGACTGGCGCAAACACCTCATTGTAGTCAATGCCCTCCCTCTGCATGAAGCCCTTGGCAACCAGCCTGGCTTTGTAGCGCTCAATGTTGCCCAAAGCATCCTTCTTGAGCTTGAAGACCCACTTGACTGGAATGGCCTTGACCCTGGTAGGCAGCTGCTCCAAGGTCCATGTGTGGTTTTCTGCCAGTGACACCATTTCTTCATCCATAGCAAGCTTCCACTGAGCTGCGTCTGAAGCTTTGAGTGCTTCTTCATAGGTCTGAGGCTCTTGAGGCTCCTCAGGCTCCTTAGGCTCTGCTTCTGTAGCTGCGTGAGCCTTGTAGATCTGTGCTGGCTGCTTCCTCTCCCTTTGAGGATAACGTGGCTGCTCTGAATGCTGAGTTGAGCTTTCTGCAGTGAGTGATGCAGTAGCCGAGCTCTGAGTTGCTGAGTCAGGTTCTGCTGCAGCTTCCTCTGCAGCTTCTTCTGCAGCTTCTGAGCCAGATGAGTACCTTGTCGCTGTTTTCTGCAGCTGCCTTGGCCTCTTTAGCTCCCGTAGCCTGTTTGTCCTCCACAAAGATGACATCCTTGGTTTCCTGCACCTTGCCACTGTCCAGCAGCACTCTGTATGCCTTGGACTGCTCCGCATAGCCAATGAAGATGCCTTTTTGGGTGTGTGCTTCCAGCTTGTGTCTGAGCTGCTTTGGCACGTGTGCATGCGCCTTGGCTCCAAACACGCGCATGCCAGAAACATTTGGCTTGCTGCCATAGAAGAGCTCCCACGGTGTCTGTGCACTCTGGTTTGCTGGACTCCTGTTTCTGATGTGACTGGCTGTTTTTGCCGCTTCTGCCCATAGATCATCATCAAGCTTGTTATCAAATAGCATAGCTCTCACCCGCTCCATGAGTGTGCGGTTTAGACGCTCAGCCACTCCATTCTGCTCCGGTGTATAGGGGGCAGTGGTCTGATGCTGCACTCCTCTGTGTCTGAAGAATGCATCAGCTTCTGGTTGAGATACTCTCCTCCTCTATCAGTGCGTACTGATTTCAAGGATTCGCCAGTTTGGTTCTCCCACTTGACTAAGGTGTCTCTGATTGCCCCGGTCACCTCTGACTTGTGCACCAGTGGCACCACATAGGACAGCCTTGAATAGTCATCCACAAAGGTTGCCAGGTACTCTGCTCCACCATGTGAGGGAACTGCCATTGGTCCGCACACGTCCATGTGGACAAGCTCCAGCGGCCTTGTGGTCTGAGTCTTGGACTGAGGGAATGA
>JAABUK010008224.1_pt1 | contig 14729 bp, 15 predicted proteins | sample 5559141 | NCBI WGS metagenome assembly JAABUK01 (sample SAMN10711869, study PRJNA513367) | rock metagenome | isolation source: Antarctica rocks | place: Antarctica: Victoria Land, Pudding Butte nord | collected 2016-01-03
CAAAAAATCATTTTGCACTCAAGGCTTTGCTGCTGAAAAATGCAACAGTAAGTGCCTGGAATAAACTCAACAGTTTAGATATTAATAGAAATCATCCTGTTAATAAAGCTGCGTAACCTCAGTTATTGAATATAAACAAAATACTTTTTATATTAAACAAAATGAATGCATTATTTAAAAAACTAAACTTTAGAAATCAGAAGGAAATTTTAGTGGTAAATCATCCGGATTCCTTAACTGAAGAAATTGAAGAAATGTCTTCTGAAACTTCTTTTTTGTTTGATATAAGGCAAGTGAAGGAAATTCATTTCGCTATAATCTTCGTTAAGAAGAAATCTGAAATAAATGATTCAATTGCGTTGCTATCCCACAGGCTATCGGGAGATGCTGTAATATGGTTTTGTTATCCGAAAGGAACATCAAAAAAGTATACATGTGATTTTAACCGTGATACGGGTTGGTCAGCTTTGGGAGAATACGGGCTCGAACCCGTAAGACAGGTTTCTATAAATGAAGACTGGAGCGCTTTACGCTTTAGAAAAGTAGAATATATAAAGAATATGACCCGCAATGAAAATATGACTTTAACAAAAGAAGGAAAATTAAAAGCAACAAAAGACAGAGGCCAGGATTCAAATTATAATTATCCTTCTTAAATAAGGGGCATTCAGATATTTATTTAAAAAACATTCTGAAGTAAAAGGCAGGTTTAAATAATATTTTTTTCTTCTTCTCAACATTTGCCAAAGCTTCTATTAGAAAATTTTGCAGGTATTTGCTTTGCCCGGCTTTCTTAATTACAAAATTAAAAAGTACCGGATAACGAACCAGTTGCTGTAATGTTCTGCTGATTTTAAACTCCTTCCACATTCTTCTGTAAATTTCCCTGTCGTAGGCTTTATTAAATGTTCCTGAAAAATTATTGTTCTCAAAGCAATTGATAATCTGTTCGCCTGCAACCCTGCCGCTTCTTATTGCGTTAGCTATTCCTTCGCCCGAAAAAGGATCTATTAAAGCTGCTGCATCACCTGCAAGCAAAAATCTTTCTCCTGATAAATCTCTTTTTTTAGAGCCCAACGGAAGTCCATAACCTTTTATAGTCTCAAGCGGTTTTGCATCTTTAAATCGCTCTTTTAAATGCGAATGTGTTTTTAAAAGATTTTGTAATATTTCTTTCAGATTAATCTTTTTCTTTGACACCTCAGAAGAAAGCATACCGATGCCAACATTTGCTTTATTACCAGCCAAAGGAAAAATCCACAAATAGCCTGGAAGAATATCTTTAAAAAAGTGGAGCTCGATGTAGCCTTCATTATGAAAGCCTGAAACGTTTTCGTAATAAACCCTTAGACCTGCGCTGTAATGCTCTTTCTCAACCTTTATGTCTCCCAAAGATTTCGATATTACAGAATGAGCGCCATCAGCGCCAACTATCATTTTTGCCGAAAATATTCCCTGGCTGGTTTGTAATACTGCTTCATTATTGCTTATGGTAACATTCGTAACCACACAGTTTTCATAAATAGGAATATTAGAATATTGTTTTGCATGCTGAAAAAGCAGGTTATCAAAATGGATGCGCGGAGAAATATAGCCGCAGCTTTTTACATTTTTATAAATAAAAGGAATATCAATATGATTATGGTCAGGTGAAAATATTTTAACTCCGTAAGAAGGTATTTTATTTTCCAGTGTTTCAAACTGCTCAGCTAATGTATCTGATAACTTTCGCAGTTGATTAATTACATCAACACTCAATGCGTCGCCACATGTTTTATCTCTTGGAAAAGTCGCTTTATCCAGCAACGCTATGTGCAGGCCGCTTTTTGCTAATTCTATAGCACATGCGCTTCCTGCAGGTCCGGCGCCGACAATTATTACATCAAAAATTTTATCTGCCATGTATGTTTTATAGAAAATTCAAATATATACAGGAAAAGGAAATTTTACTGAAATAGCAGAAAGGATTAAATAAATGGCATTAGTTATAAAGTTTTTTACCAGGTTTTTTGAAGGAAACAAAAAATACAAAATACTTCCTCAATACTCTCTTGCAAAAGTCAATAAAAAAACCCGCCTTTCGCAAAGCGGGTTCTTATCTGTCAGCAGTCGGCTAACAACTGTCAACTAAACTAATATCTATACATCTCCGGCTTAAATGGCCCATTTTTGCTGATGCCTAAGTAAGAGGACTGCGCATCCGTAAGTTCATCTAACTGCACACCAATTTTTGCTAAATGCAAATGTGCAACTTTCTCATCAAGATGTTTTGGCAATACGTATACTTTGTTTTCATAAGCATCTGTATTTGTCCAGAGTTCTATCTGAGCCAAAGTCTGGTTTGTAAATGAATTACTCATTACAAAAGACGGGTGACCTGTACCGCAACCTAAGTTTACAAGACGGCCTTCGGCAAGTACGATTACGTCTTTTCCATCAATATTATACATGTCAACCTGCGGTTTGATGGTATCTTTTGTTTGTCCGTAATTATCGTTGAGCCAGGCAATATCAATTTCAATATCAAAGTGACCGATGTTACAAACAATAGCTTTGTCCTTCATCAGCTTAAAATGTTCACCGGTGATCAGGTCACGGCAACCTGAAGCGGTTACAATAATATCAGCTTCTTTAACAGCGTCAATCATTCTCTTTACTTCAAAGCCATCCATAGCAGCCTGCAGCGCACAGATAGGATCAATCTCGGTAACAATTACACGTGCACCTGCACCCCGTAAAGACTCTGCAGATCCTTTTCCTACATCACCATAACCGCCTACAACAGCCACTTTGCCAGCCATCATAACGTCGGTAGCGCGACGAATTGCATCAACCAGACTTTCTTTACAACCGTATTTATTGTCAAATTTAGATTTGGTAACGCTGTCATTTACGTTGATGGCAGGAATGGGCAGAGTGCCGTTAGCCATACGCTCATAAAGACGGTGAACTCCTGTTGTAGTTTCTTCACTAAGACCTTTAATATGCTGAATAAGCTCAGGAAATTTATCAAAAACCATATTAGTAAGATCGCCGCCATCATCGAGAATCATGTTTAAAGGACGGTCTTCACTGCCGAAGAACAAAGTCTGTTCTATGCACCATTCAGACTCTTCAACGCTCTGGCCTTTCCATGCAAATACACCGATACCGGCAGCGGCAATGGCAGCAGCAGCATGATCCTGCGTAGAAAAAATATTGCACGAGCTCCATTTAACTTCTGCACCTAAAGCGATTAAAGTTTCAATAAGAACGGCAGTTTGAATGGTCATGTGAAGACAACCTGCAATGCGTGCATCTTTTAAGGGTTGTGATGCGCCATATTCTGCACGAAGGCTCATCAGCCCGGGCATTTCAGCTTCGGCAAGACGTATTTCTTTGCGTCCCCATTCTGCAAGGCTCATATCAGCCACTTTGTATTTTAGGCTGAAATCAATCTGGGTGTTTGTTGTTGTAGACATTGTAGTTGAATTATGAATGATTAATGTGTGTTATTGTCTGAACGGAATTTGTGGGATTGTTGGGATTTATGGGAAAAGGACACTGTATTTTATCCCATTATCCCATTATCCTATTAATCCCATAAATCCCAGTTCAGACAAATTCCGTTCAGACACAAAAGTATATTTTTAGAATAAACTTCTCCATTATCTTATAACTTTGGAATAAATATTATTATTTAGAAGAATAAAAAGAATAATTAAGAAGTTTACTATGTCTAAAGCAACTAAAAAAGAAGATTCTCCTGCGGCTGATTTATCGCTCGACACTATGGATATTTCTATTTTAAGATTATTGCAGGAAAATGCCAGAATTACGGTAAAAGAAATATCGGAGAAAGTACATCTGAGCACGACTCCTGTGCACGAACGCATAAAGCGGATGGAAGAATCGGGCGTGATAAAACAATATGCAACACTGGTAGATCATACCAAAGTAAAGAAAGGTTTGATGGTAATATGTTATGTTTCGCTAAAACAGCATAGTAAGAATGCGGGTGATAAATTTATTAAAACAATACTCGAATTGAATGAAGTAGTGGAGTGTTATAATATTTCCGGTGAATTTGATTTTATGCTGAAAGTGGTTAGTGAAGACATGAATGCTTACTATGATTTTCATGTAAATAAACTTAGCCAGATTGAAAATATGGGCCATGTTCAGAGTGTGTTCGTAATGGGAATTATTAAGCAAACACACCAGTTGGTTTATTAGAACCACGATTTTAGAACCACGGATTCCCAGGATTAAAAACACGGATTTTTATAATTTTGAAACACTGATTTTAACGATTTGAAAAGAGTGTAAGGGAAAAAAGATTTAATTTTCACTCAATAAAAAGTATAATGCATTAATCTTGTAAAGCCTGATTTTATTTTGTTGCAGAATTCATTGCTTATTTTATTGTGAATACTTTTGTTCGAACGAAACTGCACAGATATTATCAAAACTTTAAAATGCTGTATGAAAAAAGTTTATTTACTTCTTCTGACAATTTTCCTCCTTTCAAAAATTAACGCCCAAAAGTATGAAGCTAACTGGGCTTCACTTAACCAACGGAAAATTCCGGCCTGGTTTCACCAGGATAAGTTTGGTATTTTTATTCACTGGGGCGTGTATGCCGTTCCGTCTTATGCGCCCGTCATACCCAACAGCGGCGACAGTTATTCAGAATGGTATTGGTACCGGATAAATGAAAAGCAAAAGGATTTTAAGGCTTTTCATGACAAAAACTATGGCGCTGACTTTCAATATCCGCAATTTGAACAGCAGTTTAAAGCAGAAATGTTTGACCCCAAACAATGGGCAGATGTTTTTAAAAAATCGGGTGCCCGTTATGTAGTGCTGACTTCAAAGCATCACGAAGGATATGCGCTATGGAACAGTGCAGAGGCAGACCGCGACTGGCAACGTCCGTGGAACGCAGTTACTGGCACACCTAAACGAGATCTTTTGGGTGATCTGACCAATGCAGTAAGAGATGCAGGCTTAAAAATGGGTTATTATTATTCTTTGTACGAATGGTTCAATCCTTTGTGGAAGCAGGACAAGAAACGCTTTGTTTCCGATCACATGTTTCCGCAGTTTAAAGATTTGGTAACGCGTTATAAACCGTCGGTAATTTTTTCAGACGGCGAATGGGAACTTTCTGATACTGCATGGCGAAGCCCTGAACTGCTTGCCTGGTTATTTAATGAATCTCCTGTGGCTAAAGATGTAGTAATTAATGATCGCTGGGGCAGCAATACACGGGGAAAAAATACCGGCTGCACCTATACAACATCAGAATATGGCAGCGGCATGGATCCTAACGTGATCTGGGAAGAAAGCCAGGGTATCGGCCATTCTTATGGCTACAACCGCAACGAAAAGCTGGAAGATTATAAGACAAGCCACGAGCTTATATTATTGCTTGTTGATATTGTATCACGCGGCGGCAACCTGTTGCTTGATATTGGCCCATCGGCTGATGGCCGTATTCCTGTAATCATGCAGCAACGGCTGGCTGACATGGGCAACTGGCTGCAGACAAATGGTGAAGCAATCTATGGAACGGAAGCCTATAAACAATCCTACCAATGGAGCGAAGGTGAAAAACCTAAGAAAAAGAGTGAGAGCTTTATGGCAGGTTACAATATTGCAGAACTGATAAAACTCAATAAAAGTCAGGCGCATATCGAAGCTTTTTTTACAACAAAAGGCAAAAACCTATATGCAGTATTTCCTTATTATAATCAGCAATTGCGCATCCGAAATTTTAAACCTGCTGCCGGTACGGTTGTAAGTATTCTTGGCAGCAAAAAAACTTTAGCATTAAAAAAAGTTGGTAATGATTGTATTATTGACATTTCCCAGATACATCCGGCAGATATACCCGGGGAGTTATTTGCAGTGAAACTGGAAAATGCGTTGTAATTTTTTCATACTGAACCGCAAAACAGGTAATTTAGAAATAGTTGCTTGTTTTGGTTGCTTCCTGCTTCTTCAATGAATTCTGTCGCCTCTCACCTCCAATTCCTGCATTACGCCTGATTCGTATGCAAGCCATTGCTGCCAGCGTTGTCTTACAATATTCTTTTCGGTGTAGTGCTCGGCAAGTTCTATAAATAAAGTATAATGGCCTGCTTCACTTTCCATAAAACGACGGTAGAAATTGCTTAAGTAAGTATCATTTAAACCTTCGCTCAGCCGTTTAAATCTTTCGCAGCTTCTTGCTTCTATTAAAGCAAAAATCAATATTTTATCTAAAAATCTTTCTTCTTCACTTCCTCCCTTTTTCTGAAAAAGCATGAGTTTGTTTACATATTCATCTTTTCGTTGCTTTCCGAGCCTCAGATGTCTTTTTTGCATTTCTGCCAAAACCAGTCGAAAATGTCCCCATTCTTCTGTAACTACAGGTACCAGTTCGGCAACCAGTTTTTCTTTGTCCGGGTAACGCTGTATCAGAGATATACAACTGGTAGCTGCCTTTTGCTCGCAATAAGCGTGATCGGTTAAAATTTCTTCCAGTGAAATATGGGCAAGATCAACCCACCGCGGATCTGTCGGCAGATGTAAGCCTAAAATGTTTTTCTGATAATCCGGCGCAGCTTCCATATTCTTTAGCTTTAATCTAAAAGCTATAATTATTTACAACTTTTTTATTTTCGCTGCAAATATCGTTTAAGAAAATGTATAAGGGAATGTAAGAGTAAACAAAGAAATAAAAATCATTTAATTATAACCTGTTGGCGGAATTATGCCAGTTGAAGTTTGTAAAATACAAGGAAAGCAAAGAAACAAAATCGGTAAAGAATCTGAACATCACTGTGCTTCACGGTCTTGTCCTGATACTAACGGGATTGGTTATTTGTTTTAAAATAAAAGAACGAAGTAATAGATGCAGGCTTACATTATTTAATTATTTTTATTATTATCAATTAACAGCAAACTCTTCCTGTAAAAACTTATCTTGCAGCCGGCAAATAAGGAAGTAAATAAAAATGTTTGAAAAACTCGATATTCTCGCTTTTGGCGTTCACCCGGATGATGTAGAGTTGGGCTGTGCAGGAACTATATTAGCTTCTGTATCAGAAGGAAAAAAGGCAGGAATTATAGATTTAACTAAAGGTGAATTAGGAACACGCGGAAGTGCAGAAATAAGAAAAGAAGAGGCGGCAAATGCTGCGAAAGTACTTAAAGTTACTGTGAGAGAAAACCTGGGAATGGCGGATGGATTTTTTCAAAACGACGAAAGTCACCAGCGTAAAGTGATTGAAGTAATCAGGAAATACAGGCCGGAAATAGTTTTATGTAATTCAATAGAAGACAGGCATCCCGATCACGGTAGAAGTGCGAAATTAGTGGAAGATGCTGCGTTTTTATCAGGCTTACGTAAGGTAGAAACTTTGGTGCAGGGAGAAAAGCAGCAGGAGTGGAGGCCTAAATACGTTTTTCATTATATCCAGGATCGCTTTTTACAACCGGGCTTTGTCTTTGATATTTCAGATTTTATAGAGGATAAGCTGAAGGCTGTTTTGTGTTATAAAACCCAGTTTTTCAACACTGACCTCAACGAACCTGAGACCTATATTTCGAGCCCGGAATTTTTAGAAACCGTTAAAGCAAGAGCGATGATGCTGGGAAAAAGAATTGGAGTAAAGTATGCAGAAGGATACATAACCAGGAAAATGGTTGGAATAAACAGTTTTGACTCTTTCATTCAATATACTACTTAACTTATAGATATTTATAAAAAAATCAACAAAACCAACAAAAAAATCGCATTAAATTTCGCATCATGGCAACACCTAAATTCGCTGTACAAAAACAATCCTTTCATTCAGAATTAAAAAAAAGAATAAATGATTATTTCACCACATCCCAAATAAGCACGACAGGTAATTATAAACTGTACCTTAAAGCTGTTATACTTTTAGTCGGCTTTTCAATCACTTATATTCACCTGGTATTTTTTACTCCGCCTGCAGTTTGGGCTTTGCTTGAGTCTGCGTTGTTAGGAGGTATTATATCTGCTATTGGTTTCAATATTATGCACGACGGATCGCACGGCAGTTTCAGTAAGTCGCCTTTTATTAATAAATGTGCCGCCATTACTTTAGGCATTTTAGGAGGCAGCCCTTTCATGTGGAATATGAAGCATAACATTGTGCATCATGCTTTTACAAATATTGACGGCGTAGACGACGACATTGATGCAAGACCGTTTCTGCGAATGGCATCAACACAAAAAAAATACATTATTCATAATTTCCAGCATTGGTATTTTTGGTTTCCTTACTGCCTTTTGCATTTTTACTGGAGTTTTGTTTCCGATTATAAAAAGTATTTTACGCAAAAAGTGCAGAACATACCTTTAAAGAAAATGGAATTGAGTGACCATATCAGTTTCTGGTTTTTCAAAATTGTATATTATTCCCTGTTTTTAGTCATACCGATCATGAAGCTTGGTTTTACAGACTGGCTTATAGGTTTTATTTGTTTTACAGCAGTTACGGGTTTTGTTTTAAGCATTGTATTTCAGCTTGCACATACTGTAGAGCATACACACTTTCCTATGCCTGATGTAATTACTAATAAAATTGAGGACGAATGGGCTATTCACCAGTTAAAAACTACAGCCAACTTTGCAACAAACAATAAATTGATCTCGTGGTTTGTGGGCGGCTTGAATTTTCAGATCGAGCATCATTTGTTCCCTAAAATTTCTCACATACATTATCCGCAGATAAGCAAAATAATCAAGAAAGCCTGCCAGGAATATGGTGTTCAGTATGTGGAGTACCGCAAGATGAGCCAGGCCATAGTTTCGCACGTCGCATACCTTCGCCAAATGGCAAAAGCATCTTAAAAAGCTTAAAAATAAATTTTTATATAAATGTGTGGCTAAATTTAGCTGCACATTTTTGTTTATAAAATATCTGCAATACGCTTTAAAAAGCTATCATAAAATAAATTCTTTTCCAGATGAATATATTAAGCTATTAAAGGAGCATAAGATTGAATTTGATGAAAAATATTTATTGTGAAATTATATTAAACCCCTTCGGGGTTCTGATAAGAGCGCAGCTTTATCTCCGCATACAATGCGGAGTTATTTATATTTGATCCTTTCAGGATTATTATATATTATTATTTCAAAATCTTTAAACTGCTGGAAAAATTGTAAAAGAGAATAGCTATTGGAGAGAAGGGTAGAAGATGCGGTATTAAAATCACAGGCAAAGCTTAAAATGTTTGGCAATCTGTTTTTTAGACCTAACTTTATTTCCTGATGTTAATTGATAAATATAACCGGATACATAATTATCTCCGTATCTCCCTCACTGATAACTGCAACCTGCGTTGCTTTTATTGCATACCGGAAGAGAATTATGCGTTTGCGCCTTCTTCAAAGCTGATGCAGGCTGACGAGATTGAAGCTATTGCCGGAACCTTTGTGAAGCTTGGCGTAAATAAAATAAGGCTTACAGGCGGTGAGCCGCTTGTACGAAAAGATGCCGGTAAAATCATTCGTTCTTTAGCTAAGTTTCCCGTTGCGCTTACCCTAACAACAAATGCAACACGTTTACATGAATTTATAAATGTTTTACAGGAAGCAAATATTACGTCCGTAAATATAAGCCTTGATACACTCGATCCTGAAAAATTTAACCTTATTACGCGAAGAAATAATTTTGAAAGAGTTTGGCAAAACATTCATTTATTAGTTAATCTTGGCATTCATGTAAAAATTAATGTGGTTGCCATGAAAGGTTTAAATGACAGTGAAATAATTGATTTTATTCATTGGACAAAAAATACTCCCGTGCATGTTCGTTTTATAGAGTTCATGCCCTTTAGCGGAAATAAATGGAGCAGTAATAAAGTGTTGACATGGCAGCAAATATTACAGCTAATTGAGAAGGAATTTTCATTTATTCCACTCAAAGGTGAATTGAATGATACGGCCAAAAAATATATTGTTCCTGGTCATGCAGGTACTTTTGCTGTCATCAGCACTATGACTTCCCCTTTTTGCAGCACCTGCAACCGCATGCGTTTAACGGCAGACGGCAAAATGAAGAATTGTCTTTTCTCAAAAGGTGAAACAGATTTATTAACTGCTTTAAGAAATGGCGAAGAGATAGAACCTTTGATACGTGCGTCAGTTACCAGCAAAGCCAAAGAGCTTGGCGGTCAGTTTGTAAGCAACTTTGAAGAACTGCAGTCAGACGACATTCAAAACCGAAGCATGATAGCGATAGGAGGATGATTACTTTTAAATAGTTACTTTTTCTTAACCACAGAGACACAGCGACACTGAGAAACACAGAGGCTGCTGATTTTCTCTGTGAAACTCTCTGCCGTAAAAGTGTCTCTGTGGTTCAAAATAAAATGACTTTTGACACAAAATGATTAAAATGATTTCAGTAAGCGAAGCAAAACAAATCATACGCACTAATATTGAACCCTTAACACCTGTAACAGTTGCTTTACAAGACGCAGCAGGATTAGTTCTTGCTGAAGACATTTTTGCTTCTGTTGATATTCCCGCATTCCGCCAGTCATCAATGGATGGTTATGCTTTTAAATATAAAGATTTTGCAGAAGAAAAAAAGCTTGAAATAACAGGAGAAGTGCCTGCAGGGGTAAATAAAACTTTTGAAGACTTAACCGGCAAAGCAGTCAGAATATTTACCGGAGCACCAGTGCCGGAAGGTGCAGATACTGTTGTAACGCAGGAAAAAGTAAAAGCTGATAATAAAAGCCTGTTAATCGAAGATGAGCAAATAATAAAAGGAAGCAACGTAAGACCTGCCGGTGCAGAAATTAAATCAGGCGATTTGGCGCTGAAAAAAGAAACGGTTCTGTCTCCGGCAGCTATAGGATTTTTGGCAAGTATCGGTGCATCACAAGTAAAAGTATTTCCTAAACCAGCCGTAACAATTATTGTAACTGGCAAAGAGCTGCAGCAACCTGGTGTGCAACTGCAACCGGGACAGGTGTATAATTCCAATTCTTTTATGATAAAAGCTGCTTTACAGCAACTTCATATATTTAATGCAGACATTGTCTTTGCCGATGATACTATCGAAATATTACAAAAAGCATTAGAAAAAGCTTTACAGACATCAGACGTAGTTCTGCTGACAGGAGGCGTAAGCGTGGGAGATTATGATTTTGTTGTGCAGGCGACAGAATTATGCGGAATTAAAAAATTGTTCCACAAAGTCAAGCAGCGGCCGGGAAAGCCGATATTTTTTGGTAAAAAGGAAAACAAGGTAATTTTTGGGCTTCCGGGTAATCCGTCTTCTGTGCTGACTTGTTTTTACGAGTACATAATTACTGCGGTTGAACAATTAACCATGCGCAGGAATATTATTAAAACAGAACAACAAACCCTGGGAAAAGCTTATAGTAAAAAAACCTCTTTAACTCATTTCTTAAAAGGAAAAAAAGAAGGCAATATCGTGTTCCCTTTAGACGCACAAGAGTCTTTCAGGCTAAGCTCTTTTGCCAATGCTGATTGTTTAATTTGCTTGCCTGAAGAAAAAGAAGAATTTAAAGAAGGTGATTTGGTTGAAGTTCATTTATTACCTTTATAACATTTTTTTACATGGCTGAAAGCACCGTTATCTTTTACTTTTTATTGTTTCTTGTTGCATTTTTATACGCGTCTGTAGGTCATGGCGGAGCAAGCGGCTACCTGGCATTAATGGCCATTTTCAGCATTACTCCAGAAGTGATGAAACCAACAGCTTTACTACTTAATCTTTTCGTATCACTTACTTCTTTTATTCAATACTACCGGGGCGGTCATTTTAAATGGAAAATATTTTTTCCGTTAGCCATTGCTTCCATTCCAATGTCCTTTATTGGTGGATTATTGGTATTGGACGGAACAATATATAAAAAAATATTAGGCGTATTGCTCCTTATCCCAATCATTCGTTTTTTGTTTTTTAAAAATCCTGTTATTGATGAAAAGAATAAACAAAGCATCATTCTTTCTGTTATTATCGGAGGTTTTATCGGGCTACTATCGGGTATGATAGGAATAGGAGGCGGAATTATCCTTTCGCCCATTTTGCTTTTATTAAAATGGACAGATCAGAAACAAACGGCGGCGATAAGCGCATTATTTATATTTGTAAATTCACTGGCTGGTTTGGCAGGGCAGCTAACGAAAGGAATTCACTTTAGTGCAGATATGTATTTGTATGTTATTATTGCATTTGCGGGTGGGCTTTTCGGAGCTTATTTTGGCGCATTGCGTTTTAAGCAAGCTATCTTAAAAAATATTCTTGCCTCAGTGCTTCTTTTGGCTGCTTATAAGTTATTATTCACTCATGCTTAATAGTCATTCATGCAGGTAAACATCATCATTTTTGGGCAGCTGACAGACATAACAGGTACGGATATTTTATCTTTGGAAAATGTAAAAGATACAGGCGAACTTATCAGCAGGTTAAAAACTGCTTATCCTGCCTTAAACACTTCTAAGTTTGCCATTGCTGTAGATACGAAGATTGTCAAAGAAAATACGGTTTTATCTAACAATGATATAATTGCGCTTTTGCCTCCGTTTTCAGGAGGATAATAATGGATAATCATCAACTATATAAAAGGTATCAGCGCCAGATGCTATTGAAAGAAATCGGGGAATCCGGCCAGCAAAAACTGTTGCAGGCAAAGGTATTGGTGGTTGGTGCAGGCGGATTAGGATGCCCCGTTTTACAATATCTTGCTGCTGCAGGGGTCGGAAAATTAGGTATCGTTGACGATGATATTGTCTCGCTTACCAACCTTCACCGCCAGGTTTTATACAATACGAGCGATATTGGTTTTGCTAAAACAGAAAGAGCGGCTGCGGCTTTAAGAAGCCTAAATCCAGACATTGAAATTATTCCTTACAATCTTCGGCTGACTAATCAAAATGCCCTTGACATTATTAATAATTATGACATTGTTGTTGACGGAACTGATAATTTCTCATCGCGCTACATGATTAACGACGCTTGTGTATTACTCAAAAAACCATTGGTGTATGCCGCAATCTCAAGATTTGAAGGACAAGTTGCTGTTTTTAATTATATTGATAACGATAATGAAAAACCGGTAAACTATCGTGATTTGTTTCCCATTCCTCCTGCTGAAGATGAAGCGATGAACTGTGCCGTTGCAGGCGTATTGGGCGTGCTGACGGGTATAATCGGAAGTATGCAGGCCAATAGAAGCCATTAAATTAATTACGGGAATCCGACGACCTCTAATTAACAGGTTACTGACTTACAATGCATTAACAAACGAAGTGTACGAATTGTCTTTGACTGCATCAGATGAAACGGCTTCTTTTATTCCAAAAGATAAAGCTGCTTTTATCAATTTCGATTATGACATGGCTTGCTCCGCAAATAATGCTTTTGAAATTGATACAAATCAATTTGATGCATTTTTAAACAATAATGATATTACAATAATTGATGTCAGGGAATTTAGTGAGCAGCCTGTAATAACAGAATTTCCTCATGTTCATATTCCTCTTGGTGAGTTAAATGAAAAGGCCGCTGCGCTTAAGGGCGATACTTTGATTACCTTTTGCCAAACAGGCGGAAGAAGTATGCAAGCAGCTAAATTATTATCAGATACTTTTGAATCAGCCAAAAAAATATATAGCTTAAAAGACGGAATTATAAACTGGAAACCTCAAACCCCTAAAGGTGCTTAAAGGGTACAAAAACATATATTTATTACACTGCACGAGAAGTAGAAAAGTGACCTTGTGCTAACCTAAGTAGAAAAGAAATTGTGTTAATGATTTAACCTCATTACCTTATTAATAATATATTTGAAAATATTCCAATCAGGCTAAATAAGGTAATAAGGTTGCAAGTATTCAATGATCAATCTTTCTGCTAAGGTTAAAAACTGCTTGTTAGTTTATTCACCTTATCTTTAAAAAAAGCGAGCAAACATTACTTATTTTTCAAAATAGAAAATTATAAAGTCAATAATTTATTCCTTATGGAAGTATAGCAGCAGTAATTATGTCAGAAAAAAAACCCAAAAATATATTTATACAGGGAGCAGTTTCTCCGGCTTTTATTGCTGATAGTATTCAGAAGCACAGCACTAAAACTGATATTGGCGCCCACAGCATTTTTCTCGGGCAGGTGCGCGACGATGTCATTGAAAACAAAAAAGTTACTTCTATAGAATACACAACGTATGAAGAAATGGCCCTTGAAAAAATGTACGAAATACGTGAAGATATTTTTGCCAGATATGAATTGACATGTATGCACGTTTATCATAGTCTTGGCAAAGTAGCGGCAGGAGAATTGTGTTTGTTCGTGTTCACTTCTTCAAAACATAGAAAGATAGCCATAGATGCCTGCGAAGAAACAGTTGAAAGAATAAAAGCCGAACTGCCGGTGTGGGGAAAAGAACAATTTGAAGACGAAAGCTATCAATGGAAAGAAAATAAATAATGAATTAGGTAAAACAAGCGCAACGTACAATCACTTCTGCAACAGTAAATCGTCATTGCGAGGAGGCATGACGAAGCAATCTGCTGATGGGATAAAGATAGATAATTATAGAGCAGATTGCTTCGTTCCTGCCAATGACACATTAGACAGCCATTTGGCTGTCAAGTACTTGCATGTGATACTTTTTTGCTAATTTTTTCAATACTGCCTTTTCTCTTTTTACTATTTGCTCTTCATATTTCTTTGTTCCCTGTT
>JAABUK010008230.1_pt1 | contig 14726 bp, 10 predicted proteins | sample 5559141 | NCBI WGS metagenome assembly JAABUK01 (sample SAMN10711869, study PRJNA513367) | rock metagenome | isolation source: Antarctica rocks | place: Antarctica: Victoria Land, Pudding Butte nord | collected 2016-01-03
CCGCCCCGGCGCCCGCGGTGGAAATGACGGCCTGATGGAAAGCGTGGAACGATGAAACCGTCCCACTCTTCCCACAGTCCTTGGAAATCGACACACTACGTCGATTACCACATTCCCGCCGCACGACGACGGCTACGAGTCTTCACAAGGACCTATACTGACATTTCTATCCGGCGCGCATAGAGACATTTCTATCGGGCGCCAACACGGTGTAAGCGCAAAGCGATAATGTCGTAGCTCTGCAAGCCAAAGTGCCGCTGCCCCCACGTTGCTGGTCTTCATCGACGATGCCACCGGCAGCTTGATATCGCTTTGCACCAACACATTGTGTAAGCGCAAAGCGGTAATGTCGTAGCTCTGAAAAGCCAAAGTGTCGCTGCCCATCTTTAGAACCAGGGATCTCGGAGGGCACAGATTGGGCTAGGTGCAGTTGAGCGACTCACTGAGGTGGCTGATGGCGCTTGTGCGCTGCTCCATGCGGCAGGCCGCAGTTCCCGCATTCAGACCTGTAGGGTAGCGCAATGCCCTTTCCACATTTGCGCAGAAAGGGCTTCCCGCAACGTGGGCATCTCCAGTTGATGGCGCGATTTTGAACGAACAAGAGCAACCCTCCATAAAACGACGCAAAAGGAATCAGCATCCGCGATCCCCACTCTCCAGTTACCAGACGTCCGACCGGTAGAAAACAGAGCAATAAGAGAGCCGCAATGAGCTGAAGCTCATAGAGCTCCCTCCAACCCGCGGGTCGCCTTGGATTAACGATAATCATGCGCTTTTCGGAGCGGCCGGCGATCTTCCGGCCTGCCACGGTTCCTTCACAAGAGACACACGGCAAGCCGCAACAGTAGGGACCAACAAGATTCGAGTCACGGACCTTTTCAGCTCGAGGCGAAGCTCATAGATACCAAGGTATGTTCACCACGACGATCCGCTGGTTTCCTTTGAGCAGCAACCAGAGTTTGAGCACCTGAACCCGCTGGTTGTGCAGGAGGTTCTCCCACCAGTGGCGCACCACGAGTTCGGGGAGGAGGACCGCAATCTTGCGGCCTGGATTCTCGTCTTCCAGCTTCAAGATGTAGTCCATGAGAGGCGAGAGAATTGTTCGAAAGGTGCTCTCTACTGTCACAAGCTCTGGCACCGCCATGCCGCTCTCGCGGATGGGGTCCAGCACCATCTCTTCCCAGATATGACCAAAGCCAAGGTCTGTGTCGTTCTGCACGTTGACGACCTTGATGTCTTTGCTCATCAGTAATCCGAAGCGCACCGCTTTTTCACTGATCTTGTCCCAGCGTGCTACTGGAATGACGACCAGCGGCTGCTCGAGTCCCGTAAGGCGGATGCGGCTTGGATCCGCGGTTTCGAGCGCCACTCGCGTGTAGTGACGCTTGATGCCGTACATGAGGGCGATGATGAGCGGCACCAAGATGGCCGTGATCCATGCACCGGTGGTGAACTTCGCCACGAGCACGACCACCAGCGTGATGCCGGTTGCACCCGCGCCCAAGCCGTTGAGGAACATTTTTATGCCGCGGTGTTTTTCGTCCCTGCATTTCAACCAATGCTTCACCATCCCTGCCTGGCTTAACGTGAAGGCCAAGAAGGCTCCGATGGCATAGAGCGGGATCAGACGATCCGTGACACCGCCAAAAATGATGAGCAGCAGCGCGGTGAAGCCGGTCAGAGCGTAGATGCCGTGCGAGAACAGCAGCCTTCGCCCTCGTAGCAGAAAGACGTGCGGAAGGTAGTTCTTGAGAGCGATGGCACGTGCCATGCGTGGGAAATCGGCGAAGGCCGTGTTGGCGCTGAAGCTCAGCGCCGCGAGCACGCTGCCCATGGTGAAGTAGTAGAAGAACCCACGTCCGAAGACCGCCGCGACCTGGATCGACAGGACGCTTTGGTAGGCCGGGTCGTTGGAGTCCATGGCTGTGACTCCGTACGCTTTCGCCACATACGACAGCCCCGCCAAGAGGACGATCAGGATCACAATGATGACGGTGAGCGCCCGCGTTGCATTTCTGGATTTTGGTTCCTTGAAAGCGGTGACGCCGTTCGAGACGGCTTCCACGCCGGTCATGGCTGCGCAACCGCTCGCAAAGGCTTTGAGCAGTAGCCAAATCGTGAGGTACCTCATCGTGGCCGGAATTGGAGGTGGAGTTGCATAGACAGCCACAGGATGTCCATGCGCCGCTACCGAGTGCAGAATGCCGACCACCACGGTCGCAAGCAGCGTGCCGACGAACAGGAAGGTGGGCAACATGAAGACGAAACCCGATTCCTTAATGCCCCGCAGATTAACGACCACGATGATCGCCAGGATCACCAGGCAAAGGGAAAGCTGGTGAGGGTGAAGCGAAGGCACCGCGCTGACCAGCGCCGTGACACCGGCCGAGATACCGACAGCAGCCGTGAGGATGTAATCGATCATCAATGCCGCAGCCGCCAGCAGGCCCGCGTTGTCGCCCAAGTTCTCGCTCGCGACGGTGAACGATCCGCCCCCGTTTGGGTAGGCCTCAATCGTCTGGCGATAGCTGAAATAGAGGATTGTGAGCAGGATCAGGATTGCCGTGAAGATCGGCATTAGATGTTGCTGTACGCCCAGCAACCCAAGGGGGATCAGGAGAGACATTGCCTGTTCCGGCCCGTAGGCCGCGCTTGTCAGTCCGTCTAGCCCGAAGATGGGAATGCCGGCGGCCACCCCAATGTGCTCATGTTCGGCTTCGCTGGTCGCTAAAGGTTTGCCGAACAGAAGGTCAGGAACTTTCATGCGGTTTGTGGGTCCTTGTCGACGGCGCAATTTTCGTACTGCCCATCACATCGGAAATCATCGACCTGTAAAAAGTCCGTAAGGATCTGTCCCTTTTTCGCTTCCTATTTCTTGGCATAGGAGTGGATCCGCGTGTACTCCTCCCGTTTGCGGTCAGTGCGTGGGGCCCGGCTGTTGATGCAGGGCCATGTTCAGCCTCAGAACATTGACCGGAGGTTCATCAAAGAGTCCGAACTGCCCGGGCGTGGTATACATATCTACGATTCTGGACCTCCGAATCCGGCAATTTCCGTTCCTCTGCCACTCGCTTCACTTGCCAAGAGACGGCTGCCGGCGTGAATGTGCGCATCCAATCCCGAACTGGATGCGGTCCAAGGTCCACTCGAAGGGCTGCTCCCGTGCTTTCAGCCTTGATACTGGCGTCGATGGGTTCGGTTGGAGCCTTGTTGGTGGGTCCGTAGTTCGACCCGGCTGAGGCCATGGCATCCTATCCCGTGCCCGCTGCTTAAGGATGACGATGAAAGTAGCGCGGGTCCGTGAAGGGCTGGCACAATCAGGGCGGAGCCGCTCCCAGCCCACTTCGCACTGCCCGCCGCGCTGGGGCATGAGGTCTCCCGTGAGAGCGCCCACACGCCGCAGCACAAGCAGGAGCAATCCATCCAGCCGCCCCAGCAGGAGATCGCCGCCGAAGCAGGAACACAGCTATGGATTGGGACTCGGCCTGTGATTCCTATTTACCCCGGGTAATGGAAACGTAGCTCCAGAAGACAGCTATTTTCGTTCGGCCTGTTCCCCCAGAGCAAGGTTGAGATGGAGTACGTTGACACGGGGCTCGCCAAGCAAGCCAAATTGGCGAGGTGCAATGTGCTGCCGGACGAGGGCCTCGACGGCAGCATCGGACAGATGGCGCTCCTGTGCTACGCGGTGCACTTGGTAAAACGCAGCAGCGGGCGTGATGTCAGGATCGAGGCCCGAGCCAGACGCCGTGACCAGATCGACCGGTGCGGGTGTGCCATTGCTTTCGCTCTTCACGCTGGCCTCTACGCGATCGGTGAGCGCCTTATTGGTTGGCCCATAGTTCGAGCCGGAGGATGCCGATGCGTCGTAACCGGTTCCCGCTGCAGAAGGACGGCTATGGAAAAAACCTGGTCCGGTGAAGGGTTGACCGATCAAAGCGGACCCGACAAACTCACCATTTCGTGACAGGAGCTGCCCATCGGCCTTGTTGCGCATGGCAATATGCGCGATGCCGGTGATGAGGAGCGGATAACCGATGCCAAGAACCAGAGCCATGACAATGGTGTAAAGGCAGGCGGTGAAGATGTGTTTCTTCATCAGGGTCTCCTGTAAACAGTGCAGCGGATTACAGCACTTACGCGAGGTGCATTGCGATGATCAGCATGTCCAGCAGCTTGATTCCGATAAATGGCACAACGATGCCGCCGAGACCATAAACCAGGAGGTTGCGCTGGAGCATTGCGGCAGCAGACATGGGCTTATAGCCGACGCCACGCAGCGCAAGCGGAATGAGTGCGACGATGATGAGCGCATTGAAGATAACGGCGGAGAGGATGGCAGACTCCGCGTTATGCAGATGCATGATGTTAAGCGCGTTGAGCACCGGGAAGACGCCAGCGAACATGGCAGGGAGAATGGCAAAGTATTTCGCTACGTCATTCGAAATGGAGAAAGTTGTGAGCGCGCCGCGGGTCATCAAGAGCTGTTTGCCGATACCCACGATTTCGATCAGCTTGGTTGGGTTGGAGTCGAGATCGACCATGTTGCCTGCTTCCTTAGCCGCCTGGGTGCCGGAGTTCATGGCCACACCTACATCGGCCTGAGCGAGCGCGGGGGCATCGTTGGTGCCGTCGCCGGTCATGGCGACGAGCTTGCCTTCAGCCTGCTCTCGCCGTATCAGATCCATCTTGTCCTTCGGCTTGGCTTCGGCCAGGAAGTCATCTACTCCGGCTTCCCGAGCGATGGCTGCCGCCGTAAGCGGGTTATCGCCGGTAATCATCACGGTGCGAATGCCCATTGCGCGTAGCTGGTCGAACCGCTCTTTCATGCCGCCCTTGACGATATCCTTGAGATAGATCACACCGAGAGCACGACCATTTTCTGCTACAACCAGCGGTGGGCCCCCCTTTCGCGCGATCTCCTCAACGGAGGTACGGACCTGTTCGGGTATGGCCGAGCCGTGCTCGTTCAGGTAACGTGCGATCGCATCGACGGCACCCTTGCGGATGGAGCGACCGTCGATTTCGATACCGCTCATGCGGGTATTCGCCGAGAACGGAACGAACTCCGCATTTAGTTGTGCCAACTCCCTTCCGCGCAGGTTGTACTGCTCCTTGGCGAGCACTACGATGGACCGCCCTTCGGGTGTTTCGTCGGAGAGCGAAGAGAGCTGCGCGGCATCGGCAAGCTGATCCGCCGAAACGCCCGGCGCGGCCATGAACTCTGCCGCGTGGCGATTGCCGATGGTAATGGTGCCGGTTTTATCCAGCAGCAAAGTGTTCACGTCGCCGGCGGCCTCGACAGCACGGCCGGACGTGGCCAGTACATTGTGTTGCACCAGGCGGTCCATGCCCGCAATACCGATAGCGGAGAGCAGACCGCCGATGGTTGTAGGGATGAGGCAGACGAGAAGCGAAATGAGCACAAAGACGGTCTGGGGTGCGCCGGAGTAAATCGCGAATGGCTGCAGCGTGACGACGGCTAGCAGAAAGATGATCGTCAGCCCTGCGAGCAGGATGTTAAGCGCGATCTCATTTGGCGTCTTTTGCCGCTCGGCGCCTTCTACCAGAGCGATCATGCGGTCGAGAAAAGTTTCGCCCGGGTTGGATGTGATGCGCACTGTAATGCCATCCGAGAGCACCCGCGTACCTCCGGTCACAGCTGAGCGGTCGCCGCCAGCCTCGCGGATGACCGGAGCGGATTCACCCGTGATGGCGGACTCGTCCACAGAGGCTACGCCCTCGATGACCTCGCCGTCACCGGGGATCATTTGCCCTGCCGTGATCCGGACTACTGCATCGACACGTAGCTGTGAGCTGGGTACTTCCTCGATTTTGCCCGCTTTGTTCAAGCGATAGGCAGTCGTCTCCGATTTTGCCTGGCGTAAGGCATCGGCCTGTGCCTTGCCGCGACCTTCCGCCATCGCTTCGGCAAAGTTTGCAAACAGCACTGTGAACCAAAGCCACAGCGTGATCTGCAGGTCGAAGCGGAAGTGCCCGTGGTGCATGGCTACGTTGACGAGCAGCAGAACGGTCGTAAGGACGCTGCCAATCTCCACCACGAACATGACAGGATTGCGCATCATTGTGCGGGGGTTTAGCTTTATTAAGGCGTCCGTCGAGGCGCGACGTACGATTTGCGGATCGAAGAGCGAGCGACGTTTTACTTGTGTAGGCATGGGAAGATCTCTTTCTCGGCAAACTGGTTAGAAGAGGTGCCCGGCACGCATCAGCAGATGCTCCAGCACCGGCCCCAGTGAGAGCACAGGAAAGAACGTCAATGCGCCGACGATCAGGACTACGCCCGTCAGCAAGAACGTGAACAGCGGCGTGGTAACCGGGAAGGTGCCGGACGTGGCCGGAACAATCTTTTTGCCTGCCAAATTGCCAGCGATGGCCAGCATCGGAATGATCATCATGAAGCGGCCGAAGAACATTGCGATGCCGAGCGAGTAGTTGTACCAGTGCGTGTTCGCATTCAGGCCAGCAAAGGCCGAGCCGTTGTTGCCCGTTGCAGAGGTATAAGCGTAGAGGATCTCGCTGAGGCCGTGAGGCCCGTGATTGGCAAGGCTCGCGAGCCCAAGGTCCGGCATAAGCACGGTGACTGCCGAGAAGCCGAGGATTAACAGCGGGAAGATGAGCAGGTACAGCATCGCCATCTGCACGTCGTATGCTTCGATTTTCTTGCCCAGATATTCGGGTGTCCGTCCCACCAACAAGCCCGCGATGAACACCGCCATGACCACAAAGACAAGCATGCCGTAAAGTCCGGAACCCACGCCACCGAAGACGACTTCGCCCAGCAAGATATTGGTCATCGGCACCATGCCGCCAAGTGGCGTAAAGCTGTCGTGCATGCCGTTGACAGCGCCACAACTCGCATCTGTGGTGACGGTCGCAAACAGGGCGGAGCTCGCAATACCGAAGCGAACCTCCTTGCCCTCCATGTTGCCGCCTGCCTGCGTCAGCGAAACTTGTGTGTCCACGTTGTGCAGCAGCGGATTGCCATGGCTTTCCGCCCAGTACGTAGTTAGGGTGCCGGCGAACCACAGCACCACCATGGCCGCCAGCACCGCCCAGCCGTGCTTTGGCGAGCCCACCAATTGCCCCAGCGTGACGCAAAGGCCGGCAGGGATGAGAAAGATGGAGAGCATTTGGAGAAAGTTCGTTAGAGGAGTCGGGTTCTCGAACGGATGTGCGCTGTTCGCGTTGAAGAAGCCGCCGCCGTTGGTGCCGAGCATCTTGATGGCTTCCTGCGAGGCAACCGGCCCCTGCGCGATGGTCTGCGTTGTGACAGTGGTTTTCTTGCCGTCCGTTCCGGTGACTTGCTGCGGTTCGACGAGCTTTACGGTGTCGTAGCTTCTAAAATTCTGCACCACTCCTTGCGACACCAGCACGAGCGAGAACAGAATCGAGATCGGCAGCAGTACCCATAAGGTGCCGCGCGTCAGGTCCACCCAGAAGTTTCCCAGCGTCTTCATCTCGCGCCGGGCGATGCCGCGAATAAAGGCGATCGCGAGAGCCAGCCCAACAGCCGCGGACCAAAAATTATGGGTCGCCAGACCGAGCATCTGCGTGAGATAACTCATCGTGGATTCAGGCACATAAGATTGCCAGTTGGTATTGGTCGTAAATGAGATTGCGGTGTTCAGCGCCAGAGCCGACTCCACGCCGGGCAGGTGCTGTGGGTTGAGCGGAAGCAAACCCTGCAGGCGCTCAACCAGGTAGGTCAGCAGCAAAGTGGCGGCGCTCAAGATGAGCATGGTGATCGCGTACTCGGTCCAGCGCATCTCTTGGTCGGCCTTTACGCCGGTCACCCGGTAGAGTAGCCGTTCGCATGGGGCGAGTACCGGATCCAGAAAGGTCTTGCGCCGCTCAAAAACGCGCGTTATGTAGCTGCCCATCGGCTTGGCGAGCAGAAGCACCACCGCGATGAACAGAGCGATTTGTAGCCAACCGTTCAGAGTCATTAGAACTTCTCCGGTCGAAGCATTGCGTAAACGAGATAGACCATTAGGAGGGTCGCGATCACGAGCAATATGGCGTTCAAGATCACGGGCGTGTTCCTTTCAGGGAGTCACAGCCATGCGTATAAGCCACGCCGAGACCGAAGAGAATCGCGAAGCAAACTGTGGCGATGAGATCGAGCATAGGTGTCTCCGCTTACCAGCTACCCTGTTTGGTGCCCCACCAGTAGACGAGGCCGAGCGTAGCGGTCGATTGTGCCGGCTTGAGAGCGCCGGCAGTGTCACTTAGGAAGAAGCGCTGGTTGGACCAGTCGCGACGGTACTCCGCACGTGCCAGAAAGCCCGGCGTGAAGGTGTGATCGAGTACGACAGTCGCTTCCTTCAACGCCTGTGTGGTGCCGCTGAACAGGCTGCCACGATCATCGAAGTATTCCGCACGGCCACCGACATTCCAGTGACGCGGAAGTGCATACTTTATCGTGAAGCCGCCAATCACGACACGAGGCGGTTGTTGCTCGGCGTAGGTGCGGTTCAGCACGTAATCCGCTTCGCCGATCAGGGTGAGCTTTGGCGTCGCAGCCCAGGTCGCGTAGGTGTCGAAGATGTGCTCGCGTCCATTCGGGGCAGGTGAGATGTTGGTCGTCGGCAGGCCGGGTTGTGTGGGCGAGGTGGGCAGGCCTGGATTCAGCATGGGCTGTACGTCCCGCGCCTCTTCGCCGAAGTAGTAATTTACGTTCCAACTCAGCGTCGGTGCGGGCTTCAACGTGAAAAGAACTGCCTGCGATTTGAAGCCATTCAGATCTTCCGTATCGTTCGCGCCGTTTACCAGCCAGTAGGCCACGTTGACCTTGGGCGTGAGATTGTAGTTGGCCCGCAGCCCCATGTGATAGAAGGGCAGGTAATTGAAGCTGTATGCGCGAGAGTAGGCGACCTGATCCTTGGTGTAGTTCCCCTCGTTCCCGAGCGAACTGGCAAATTTGCCGAAGTCAATCTGTAGTCCTGAGCCGACCGGCGCGAGATAGCTGCCGTAGGCTTGAAACAGATTGCGCCACACCTGCGGTCGCTGTTCGTTGACGCTTGATCCCTGCAGCGTTTCCGTCGCTTGGCCGAACTGTAGATCGACGCGGCCACCGAAGCGCTCCGTGATGGTCGGCAGGTGCTCCAGGATAAAGCTCGCCTGATTGAGGTTGAAGCTGTTGCTGGTGACGTCATACGCCCGCAGGAGATTTACACGACCGACCGGCTGATTGAAGTTGTAGCCATAGTAGCCGTCAATACCCAGGTTAATAGTCGTACCGCGAAAAAACGGCAAGGTGGGCGCGTCTTCCGTCGTCAGTACGGGAGAAGCTGCCGAACCCGCAGTTGCAGCCGAGCTGGTCGGACTGAAGACGGGGGGTCCAGCTGAAGGAGTGGAGGAGCTCGACTCGTCGTTCCCCAGACCGCGGGGCACGACATGATGGCCTTCGGCCTCCAGGATCGAGAGCCGCGCAGAGATGCGGTTAAGATCCTTATGCAGTTCGCGGATTTCAGCATCGCGATCGGCTCTGGTGTCCTGCGATTGTGGAGTCGCGGTCTGGGCTGATAGAAGCGCCGCGATACAGAACGGAAGGAGACTGGGCAAGAACAGTATTGGGGACTTCATCTTTTCGCCTCGAACTTCATTTGAAGTCCGAAGGACGTAGAAAATCCGTAGAGAATTAGTAAAGAGTTTATAACTTTACGGCGGGGCCGATGCTATTCTCTCGTTGCTCCATTTGGGCGCAAACGGTACCCCACCCAGGGTTCACTCTGAATAAAGCTCTGTCCCTCACCGCTGCCCAGTTTCTTTCGCAATTGGCCGACCAGCACGCGCAGGTACTCGGGCTGGTCTTCGCTTGACGGTCCCCAGATAGACCGTAGCAGCACCTTATGCGTCATCACGCGTTCAGGGTTGCGCAGCAGCAAGGCTAAGAGATCAAATTCCTTCGGAGTGAGGTGCAGCTCCTGCCCACGAAGGCTCACGGTGTGGGCTTCGGCGTCCAGCATGAAGTCGCCCACCTCGATCCGGGAGATGTCCGGCTCCGGTTCGGCATTGCGGCGAAGCTGCGTCCGCACCCGTGCTAGCAGCTCCGGCATGCTAAAAGGCTTGGTGAGGTAATCGTCTGCACCCTCGTCCAGTGCATTCACCTTCATCGCATCCGTGTCGCGGACGCTGAGCACGATAATGGGTGTATTGGCTACGCGCCGCACTGCCTGTGTCAGCTCCAGGCCGTTCATCTCCGGCATCACGAGATCCGTAATGATCAGGTCGGGGTGGTCGGCCTCGAAGCGCTCAAATCCTTCCATGCCATCGTTGGCAATGACAACGGAATAACCGCTGCTTTGCAGCGAAGTGCGCAGCATCCGGGTAATCTGCCGTTCGTCGTCCACCACCAGGATGCGTTTCAATGAGTCTCCTGCGTGACGATGTGCAAATCGACGTGCGGGGCTTCCGCCATGAATCTCTGTAGAGCCAAGTAGTAAATATAAGAACGTAATCCATGCGTTGCGGAGCGACCGACGATGGCTTGTGTAATCCGATGCTCGCGTACAAATGAGGCTGTAGTGCGGGCCGTGTCCTTTCCTGTCAGGTTCACGATCTGCGCCCCGAGGTTGCTTGCAAGTTGCAAGCCGACATCGAGCGCTCGCTTGCGCTCGGCATCGGAGTCGCGACCGCTGGCCACGTGCAATACATAGAATTCGGCACTGAGAGCCTCAGCCAACCGGGCTCCACGCGCGATCAGGTCCCGAGCCTGTGTGTTGGAACTAATGCAGACGGCCACTTTCTCCGCCACAATCCACTGGGAGCCAAGCCGCTTGCGCTTGACGTAATCGTCGAGAGTGCGGTCCACGGCGCGAGTGACACGCTGTAAGGCCAATTCGCGGAGGGCGATTAGATTGCCACGCCGGAAGAAGTTGGAAAGTGATCGCTCCACACGTTCCGGCGGGTAAATGTCGCCACGCCGCATGCGCGTGACTAGCGCCTCCGGTGTCAAATCACTAATAACAATCTCGTCGGCTCGATCGAGCACCCAGTCGGGTACCTGCTCCCGCACGCTGATGCCAGTAAGCGCTTGCACGCGCGGCGCTAAGCTCTCCACGTGCTGGATATTGACCGTGCTCAGAACGTCGATCTTGTTTTCCAAAAGCAGCAGCACGTCTTCGTAACGTTTCGGAAGTCGGCTGCCTTCAATATTTGTGTGGGCCAATTCGTCAATAAGCGCCACCTGAGGCGAGCGGGCCAACACGGCGTCCACATCCATCTCGGAGAACAGAGTTCCTTTGTACTCCACTTCCCGACGGGGCACTTGGTCCAACTTGCTGGCAAGCTCGGCTGTGCCGTTTCGGCCATGTGTCTCGACAACGCCGACAACAACGTCCTCTCCTCGACTCCGGCGTCGGATTCCCTCGCTCAGCATGCTGAACGTCTTGCCGACACCGGGAGCATAGCCCAAGAAGACCTTAAAGCGCCCACTCTGTTTCTCTGTGTCGCTCGCGAGGAGCCAGTCTTCGGGTGTCTTGCGTGTTTGATCCCGTTCGTCGGCCACGTCGTAAAATGCTCCCCATGAAGTCGCGCCGCTTCATTTCCGTAACCCGTTGGGTCCTGGCCTTCAGCGCTCTCGCCGGGATTATAGTCGTCTATCGACACTGGTTCCATGTCAACCCAACTACCGTTGCTCTCACATTGTTACTGTTCATCCTTCTGCTGGCAGCGCGCTGGAGCCTTCGCTACGCTGTTGCAATCTCTCTGGTGGCCACTGCCTGTTATAACTTCTACTTCCTGCCGCCGGCGGGTACTTTTACCATCTCCGATCCACAGAATTGGCTTGCTCTTTTCGCCTTTCTTGCTACCAGTGTCATAGGAAGCCGACTCTCCCAAAAGGCACGCGATGAGGCGGAACAGGCGCGTATTGGACAGCGCGAGTTGGAGGTACTGTTTACCTTGAGCCGTGAACTCTTACAGACCGAGAACGTGGCGGAACTAGTCAATGCGCTGCCGGAACTTATCAACCGAGTCTCGCGTGCAGATGCGGTGGTGCTTTATCTGCTGGACGGCGATCGCCTTTACCAGGCCGGATTGCAACCGATGCCTGGGGTCGAACGGCCTCATTTCCGACAACTTGCCTTGACCCTTTCCGGACCGGAAACAACACCCGACCAGGAGACCCGCATTCCGTTGCGTGCAGGGGTACGCCCGCGAGGTCTGTTGATCCTCACCGGGCCCCGGCTCTCTTCCGAGACCTTCCAGGCCATCGGCGGCCTCGTCTCGATTGCACTAGATCGCGCCCAGGCTCTGGAAGACGTAGCCAGGAGCGAGGCCAATAAGGAAAGCGAACGGCTGCGGACGTTGATCCTCGATTCGATCACACACGAGTTGCGCACACCTCTTACTTCGATCAAGGGAGCAGCCAGCACCCTGCTCTCCACAGAAAATGTCAGTTATGAGGACCGCCGCGAGCTCCTAACCATCGTGGACGAAGAGGCCGATCGGCTAAACCGCCTGGTTGGACAAGCCGTGGAGATGGCACAGATTGAAGCGAAGGAGGTTCATATGAGCTTCGCTCCAGTCGCGGTGGCTGACTTGGTGAAACAAGCACGAGAGAGCTGCGCCTGGGTTTCCAGTACGCATCCAGTAACGGTAAATCTGCCGATTATCCCCAAAGTCTCCGCCGATGCCGAGATGATCAGGAAGGTGCTTTGCAACCTGCTTGAGAACGCAGCGAAATATTCGAACCCGGAGTCGCCCATCTTCATTTCTGCGGTACAAAAGGATGGCTATGTTTTGACCAGCGTTGCCGACCGTGGTACGGGCATCGATGCTGCCGAGCAGGGGCTAATCTTTGACCGTCTGTACCGTTCCCGCTCAAAGGAGCGGAGCACCCCAGGAACAGGCATGGGCCTGGCAATCAGCCGCGCGATCATCGAATCGCATAATGGAAGCCTTACGGTAATTAGTCAACCAGACCACGGCTCGGTATTTACCTTCAGTCTTCCCGTAACCCAATAGCGCAAACCTTGACAGGGTGCTTTCAAGAGCGGCAATAAACACACCGTTACCATACCCGACGAACTTGCGGCCAGGCCCAGGCCCGCGGCCTTGCCCTTGACCGTCGTCTCCCCGAGCTGCTCGCCGAGGATCTCGCGACCGAGGCCAAGAACCAACCCGCCGGTGACGAAGTGACTGCCCGGCGTCATGCAGCTGTTGAAGCCATGCTCGGCTTTGCCGAAAAGCACGGCTTCACTACCGGCGGCCAGGACCTCAAGAGCATGGTGCATGAGGGTCATCGATACTGATGCCTCTGATGATCGACGCCTCCATGACTTTGAGCTGGTGCTTCGCCGATGAGATTACCTCCTTATACCCAAAGTGTGCTGGAGGCTCTGCGCGGCTCCTACGCCCAGGTTCCAGCGCTTTGGCTGATCGAGATCAGAAACGTTCTGCTCATGAATGAGCGCCGGGGGCGCGTCACTGTGCAGGGATCGAAATCGGCTTGTCCTTCATGCTCCGAAAATCGTTGTACGATTTGCGCGGATAGTCGGCTGGTTTTCTCTGGTTTCACTACGTGACCGGGATGGCAGCGATTCTTGTGTACTTCTATCTATTTGCACAGGATGTGCGCGGCGCGCGTTGGTGGCGAGCAACAGTCTTCGCGCTGCTTTCGTGGCTTATCAATGCCGGCGTTGTACTTCCCCAACTAGGGAGGGATTTGGCGGAATCCGGGCTATATCGCCTTCCGGCGTGCTGTACTTCTGTTTTGCCAATTGGGTGTTCGTCGTCGTAAGTGCCCTGAGCTACCGAGGGTCCTGATAGGAGCTTCTGCGCCCAGCTCCTGCGCATGTTTCATAAACCGCACGCGACGCACCGAATCCCAGGAAACATGTGATAGCCCGACGCCGTGCGCGACGGCTTACAATCAGTCCTTCTGTCTCGTAGTAGCAGATGGTCTGAAGATTGACCTGCGCTTCTTTCGCGAGCACGCCTATGGTTATCTTCCATTTGTGTCCCATTGCAAGGCTAAACCCTGTACTGCGGTACAAGGTCAAGCGGACTCGCTCCTGTTCCGACCTGCGAAGGCTCAAGGGGCTTGCTTGTGGTTGCGATCTCCCCCTCGCTTCAGGAGGGAGGAGATCGACCAAATACTCACATGGTCCCGAGGTTCACTTCCTAAGCGGCCATCTTGCGGCACTCAGCAGCACAGCGGCGGCAGTGCTCCATATCGGGGGACTTCTCACATTCAGTGGCACATGCCTCGCATGCATCCGCACACGTACGGCAGAGGGCAGACGAAAACTGCGAATCGCTGCTCATCAACTTCACACAGGCACCACAGAGCTCGGCGCAATCACCACAAAGCCATGTGCATGGGCGCAGCTACCGTCGGTACAGCAGGCGTTCGGCACTCTGCTTGGGATCTTCCCCCCACCGGGTAGGCACTGCCAAGCCCTCTTGAAGTTTCGAAGCAAAGAACTCGCAAGGTGAAAGTTTGCAACGGCTCAACTTGCGCATCATGGTCACTCCCCGTACCATTATTATGTTATGAAAACAACATCCACTAGGGCGAGCTCGCCATGGCTGCTTCTGGTGTTCACGTTGCCGTCGAGCAAAGCTAGTGAGCGTGTACAGATTTGGAGGAAATTGCAGAGATTTGGTTCCATCCCGTTTCGTAACGCAGGATCAATCCTGCCGAACGGTCCCATTCACCAGGAGCGCTTCGAGTGGTTGGCGGCGACCATCCGTGA
>JAABUK010008232.1_pt1 | contig 14725 bp, 15 predicted proteins | sample 5559141 | NCBI WGS metagenome assembly JAABUK01 (sample SAMN10711869, study PRJNA513367) | rock metagenome | isolation source: Antarctica rocks | place: Antarctica: Victoria Land, Pudding Butte nord | collected 2016-01-03
TTTGTACATGAGGGGAGAGCAGCAGCTGGCACAGCGCAAGGCAGAGGCCACTGCTGCCACCAACTCCCTTGTCTTCAATGCCTTCATCTGGCTTCAGGTCTGCCCTTCAAGTTGCCCTTCAAGTCGTCCTTCATGTTGCCCTTCATCTGGATTCCGGTCTGCCCTTCATGTTGCCCTTCAAGTCGTCCTTCATGTTGCCCTTCATCTGGCTTCAGGTCTGCCCTTCATGTTGCCCCTCGTTTGGCTTGAGGGCTGCCCTTTGTGATGCTCATTCATTGGTGTTGCCTCTTGCATGGCTGCCCACTGGATGCCTTATGTTTGCCCTTTATGTTGCCCATTGATTGATGTTTGCTCTTGATTATCTGCCCATTACATGCCTCGTGTCTACCCCTTCAGTGCGCTTCTGCTTGGCAGTCGCTTCTGCTCGGTCGCTGTTCTGAACCTTGTTTGCCCCTTGTTTGCCCCGTGTTTACCCCTTGCTTGCCCCTGGTTTGCCCCTTGTTTGCCCCTTGTTTACCCATACCTGTGCCTTGTGTTCATTGGCTTTCATAGCACAAGCTTGTGTTGTTTGTGTGCCAGCTGGAACAGTAAGCAGCTTGCATGCAGCTGGCATGTGCAACATAGTCAGCTCAACATACACATTTCCAGCAGATGTGAGTTGGTACGTATCATTGATTGCACGCACGACAGATAATTGACAGTGCCATTGTCACTGTCCTGAACACTGTATTTGGCCTTGCAGATCTTTAACATGCTCAATGCCCGCAAAATCAAGCATGAATTCAACATCTTTGCTGGACTTTGGAGAAGCCGAGCTTTCCTATATGTCTTCACCATCATCGTCAGCCTCCAGCTCATCATCATGCTGACACCAGTCGCGTCCTTCTTCTCTGTGACCAAACAAGCCGGCAGCGAATGGTTGTTTGCTCTGGTGCTTGGATTCGGGTCTCTGCTGGTGTCTGTTGCCACAAAGGCCGTTGTCAGATCCTTAGTGTGTGGTGGCTGGTGCCCTCCAAAGATCAAATTCGCTCAGGGTGGGTCATTTCATGAAGAGCAATCTGGCGAGACAGAGATGACCGCTGCTGACAGAGGATCACCTAGCTTACATCACCAGGCACATTCGTTTTCCAAGCACTATCGCTCTGTTCCCAATCGAGATATGGACCAACAGCATCAGAGCAATGAAGGCAGCCCTCACGAACCGGCTGACATGGAAAAAGCTTTCAGTGGCAGCAGCTGACATGACCACGTTACTGTAGCTAGATTTTGGTTTTTGACTGGGGCTTTTACTGGGTGTTTTGCCTGTTTTGCCTGTTTGCCAGCATTATGCAGTTGTGATTGAAGCAGACCTCAGTAGTGCTTGAGGTACTCTATGACGTCGCTCTGCCAGGTTGTTCCGGGTGTTGCGCAGCTCGCTCATGAAGCGTGTAGCAGGTTGTACCGCTGACAGCACAGCTGCTTGCTGATGGTGTAGCTGCTGCAATAGACTGACATCTGGGAGCGTCTGTTGCAGGTGATGGTTAGTTCAGCTATTTATTGAATGGGTGCACTTTGCCCCTCTCCCCCCCTTTTTGTGCAAGCGAGTATGCTATGTAATTGGAAGTAGGTGAGAGTGGACAAGTCTGCGACCTATACGCAAGTCAGATTTTAGACTCTGCTGTGTTGATGTCATTGGTAAGGGGATCCCCAACCATCTGACCATACAGGCCTGTTCAATCAAATCTGGAAGGAACGATGGAATTCTTTCTTGTAGCATCTTCTTTCAACACCGTCCAGTGCTTAAACAGAGTGTGGAGTCACTCCACTGGAGTGGCAAAGTGATGCCGCACCTTGACCAGGCCTGGGTTTGGCCTCTGCTTTGAGCTCGAGGAACGTCAGTTCTCGGTGACACCACCAAGGTTGACAGAGCGTGCTATGCTTTAGCTAGCAGCAGTAGCCTGTCAGTCACGATTCAACTCAAGATCTCATATTTATACTGCAGCTGCCGGTCTGCTTACAGAGTGCGCACACTTCATGCACTTCAAAGTATACGCTGTTAACGCAGACACTGCTGGATGAAGACTGGGTAAACAAGGCAATGTTTACCCAGCCTTAGGAAAGTGTATCTGAGATCCAATCTATTGAGGAAACAAGGCAATGTTGAGACATGGCAGAGCATGGGTCTGTTATCTATCCTAGAACACTAAAGCAAACGAAACACAAAAAGTACTGCCAGATCAACAAAATAATGACAGCAAAAACAGATCAGCGGAGTCAGGGTACAGGTATGCCAGCAGGATAAACGAACTCCTGATGTGTGCACAGCACCAGTGGCATGGCAAGAGTACAACTGCATCCTAGCCCCTAAAAAAGGTCAGCAGGCACAGCAACTGTCAATCTGTCATGCATTTCTGTGACCCTCACAGACAGCAGGTGCGCTAGACACTGCAGGCTGCGATGAGCCAACAGGCACACCAGAAAGCACCAAGGAAGCTGGCAAGGCCATCACAGGCATCTGCTGTGTCAAGCTTCCACCAGTCCTGGACTGATCCATCAACTGATTACCCAGTGCTGCTAAGCCAGGCTGAGATATGCCAGCTAGATTTGCAGGACTGATTTGCACAGCCAATGTGGCCAGACTTGCAAGAGCTGCTTGTGTTCCAAGGCTGGATGTCGGCGCCTGCAGAAAGCTGACCCCTGTTGCCAGACTGGGGGCAGCGCTGACTGACCCTGTTCGGGGTTGCTGCCACAGCTGTGGTGCTTGAGGCGGCTGCTGGTGCTGCTGCGGCAGCAACTGGGGTCTCTGCTGCTGCTGCTGTAACTGCGGCTGCTGCTTCAACTGCGGTCTCTGCTGCTGCAGCTGCAAAGCACCAAAGGGCAGCTGCTGATTTGTACCAGCCGTGCCTGTGGGTTGTGGATGTTGGGTTGGCATCCCATGCGAGGTGATACCAGTAGCTGGCAGTGCAGAAGTAGCCTGCAGAGGGCGGCTCTGCTGCTGCTGCTGTTGTGGTTGCTGCTGCTGCTGCTGTTGAGAGACAGCATGCTGTTGATGTTGCTGAGAGATGGCATGCTGGGGCACAGCTTTGGGAACCTGTAACAGCTTCAGCAGGGCTTCGTTTGCTGCCTGCAAGCAAAGCAGAATTTGACAAAGTGGGTGATACTGGTGCTTGATGCAAAAAACGTCAGCGGGAGACTGCAGGACTGTTTGCAGGACAGTTAGCAGGAGCACAAGTCCTCTGCTGTGTCATCTACCCTGGCTCACACTGCTTGCAAGGATTCACCTGGTACATAGTCAAGATCTTGCTTACAATGCACAGCATGCTGCCCACCGACAGGCCAGGCAATGGCAATGCCCACCCAGCTTGTTGGTGTGCCAGGACTTCAGACATGCAGACCTGTGCTGGTGTGACCACAATCTTATTCCCAAACGCGAGGCATGCCATGTCAATGCCTTGATCATGATGTTCCACGATATACAAAAGTCATGCCGTACACACAGCATTTCACACCACATACCCAGTCCATGCACATGGCGCTGAGGCCATGCAGACTAGAGGAACTGCATATTCGGAACACTACGACCAGAGCAATTGCATATCTGGAGCGCTTCACCTGGCTGTATCACACAGCACTCCATACCCCACATCCAATCCATGCACATGGCGCTGATGCCAAGCAGGTCAGAGGCATTGCCATAGTGTATGTTGCCATAGTGTATATTGTTTTCCCAGTCACTGTCTATTGACTCCCTTGATGAGTCCCAAAGACAAGAAATGTAACTGATTGATTGATTGATTGATTGATTGATTGATTGATTGCATACCTGCACCCCATCCCGCTTGGCAAACTCTGCAACGGTGGTGATGTGGCGCAGTATGGGTTTGGCATAGCTGCCACAGCCTTTGGTGGCCGCTGTCAGGATATCAAGGGCCTCCTGGAGACCCACCTCCACTGCCCCACTGCCCCCCTCCTCTGCTGCATCACACACAGTGTGTGTCCAGTCAGCTTTGCCACTTCATTCTAACAACTAACTCATGAGTGCCTCCTCAGGGCTGCAGTTAATGCCAACGCTTGCTGCCGCATCAGCTTTGAATTATGAAGACTGCAATGCAATGGTTGCAAAAGAGAATTGAAAGCCCTTGTTGACAGGACCACGCTGCCAAAGTGCACAATTCTGCACAGCATCACACAAGTTTCTAGCCTGTTGTTGTGCAAACAACAGGGGAAAGGTACTTGCTTGAGGGTAAACAAAAAGGGAAGACGCACTGCTTGAGGGTACACAAAATTTGAACAGGCAATGCTTGGGCACAATCAAATGGGTAAAGGTACTGCTTGGGTACAACATCCTCCTGAGCAGCACAGCAGGGAAGCAACTTTGTGCGACATGTCACAGCAGGTTTGTAACCCCAACCTTGAGTGAGTGACCCATTGCCTTTGCTCAAGACGGGGTCTGCAAGGCCAGTCACCCCTGTAACCAGCCCTGCACTGGACCCCCCAGCAACCCCAGCCTCCTGACTGGTGCCAGCTGGCAGCAGCTCCTCTATGGAGTCTATGAGAGCTTCTGGATCAGCTGCGGCTAGCTGCTCCAAGTCTTTCACAGCTTTCTCAGCACCAGACACCACCGATGGTATCGCAAAGGGGCCAGAAACTCCTGACAAAAGCAATCGGTTCAGTGACAAGCCACGCGCTCATGTGTCCGTGTGAAGGTGTGTGTACATTGTGATGATTCAGGGTGCTGTGCTGTACAGCTGTATGCATACGATGGCCTGGCCAAATGATCAATGACGTACAGGCTGAAGAACATGCTGAAAGCTAACATGCTTGCTATGTACAAAGAAGGCCTGCACATACATTTGTACAGACAGATGCTCCAGGAGATACAGTCTTGATGTGTACAAGGATGGCCTGCATATCAGCTTCACAGACAGACAGTGCAGGAGAAAGAGTCTCACAGGCAACACAGCAACACGCAACATGAATGAACCTACCTGATGAAGAAGCATGGGTGGAGAAGATGCCTGGCCTTTGTGGGTTCTGTGGGGCCCCTCCTGGAAGGGCCCTTGCAACAGGCACAACAGCTGCAGCCGCAGGTGCAGTTGAAGCTGTAGCAGCAGCACCAGATGACAAGGATGTGGTGATGCTGTTTCCACTCTGAGATGACAAAAGAGGTGACTGGGACTGTGACTGAGACTGAAGCTGGGGCTGAAGCTGTGAAGGAAGCTGAGGTTGTGACTGTTGCATGACAGGTGGCTGGGTGGGTGCAGCAGGAGCAGGGGTCCCAGCAGGGGTGATGGAGGGGGACTGGGAGGGTGAAGGGGGCTTGCTGGCTGCAGCAGCTTGGGTCTCTGCTGCTGCAGCAGCAATAGCCTGACTGAAGGCCTGTCTCAGCTCCTGATGTAACACACAGACGGGTCAGTCGTTGGGCCCCCATCTCAAAGTCAGAGGGGGTGTAGCACCCGAAATGCACTGCTGCAATGGGTTTGCATAAAGAGGCAAAGCCTGAAATGATTGAACGCTCTGGCCCAAGGGGGGGTGGGGCTTGATTATGGTGCTGTCATCTGGAATGCCCGTTGTGCATGATTACTTTCAGTATGTCGTTCATTTGGCAGTTATACCTGTAGCACACAATGAGCTTACATCTGTGCTGGGCAAGCAGACAGCAGGGCAAGGCCATGTCTAACACTTCAGCCCTTTTGTTTGGTATTCTTTACCACCCAAGCCTTTGATACTTACCTTCCATGCTCAAACTCAAGCCAGCATGCTACACGACAGCATCTATGTGATGGCGAGAGGCGCAGCTGACAATCTCTCTCTCTCTCAGTCAGCCCAATCCAAGCACAGAACAATATGCACAGTAACATGCACAGTAACCTTCACAGTAACGTGCACAGTGACATGGTAAAGAACAAAAGAATTTTGACCACAGCCAGTGCCAACTGACCTTAGGTTGCAGAGCAGCACTGCCTTGAACCAGGTCAACCAGCCTGAGCTTCAGACGCAACACATCCAGACTGGCCTTGTGACCCAGCTGGACGCCGCGCCCACGGCCTGGCACAGCTGTGGTGTCAGCTGCTGCAGCTGCGGCCACAGCTGCAGCAAACTGACCTGGCAACAGCGAAGCAAGAGGCCCCATTTGTCTGCTAGAAGCTGCTGCTGAAGCTGCCATGGGAAGTGATGGCACCGTGTTGATTGGGACTGACGCACGGCTCACATTTCCTGGTGATGGGAGATTTCCTGATGCAGTCTGACCGCCTGATGGCCTAACGGTGGCAGTAGAAACAGCAGGCTGGCTGCTCTGCATGCTTTGTGTCTGGGCACCAGCTTGTGCACTGGTCAGCTGTGGCGCCACAGGAGCTGGTGCTACGGCAGCTGTGGCCACCACTGGCAGCACTGCGGCAGGTTGCCAAGCAGCAGTGGCTCCAACAGCGGGGTGGACAGCAGCACTGCTTGATGGGGGCTGTAGCACGGGGTGGCTTGGCTGCCCAGCCAGAGCAGAGGCAATCTGCAGAGAGGCAGTGGGTGGGTGCTGCATATGGGCAGCCACAGCCATTGGCTGAGGAGCAGCGGTAGCGGATGGGTGGAAGGGCACAGTGGCAGCAGCTGTGAGAAGTGGCCCAGCGGGGCCAGGAACACTGGGAGCTATGGCAGCAGCCAGAGCAGAAGGTCTGGCAGCAGCTGGTGGGGGAGTGGGGGGTAGGCGGTGGTAGATCTGGGGGGCTAGGGCAGCCTGCCTCGCCCTGACAAGCATCAAGAAGCGAGCCCGGCAGTCGCTGGCAGACCTCTTCTTCGCCTGCATGGCAAAGTTGTCTGCATTCCAAATCTGGTCACGCTGTGCAAGAGAGCATGGGACACCACAGCAGACCCCGTGTGCAGAGAAAATGGACCAACATAATGCTGATGACATCACAGGAGATGCACTGCTGGTGCACCGTCTGGTGTACTTTGAGCAGCCTTTCCTGCATACTGTGAGGAATGATACCAGTGCACTCTGTATCATGTTCGCAAGCTGTACCTGTTGTGCTGCGGTGGTGACAGCCGCAGCTGTGGTGGCGGTGCCACCAGCAGCCATGACATCAGATGCAAGCTGCCAAACATCCTCGCCCACTGCCGCAGTCCTGGTACCCCCAGCGCCCTGGCCGGGCCCAACACCAGCAGAACCAGCCCTAGCAGCTGGGGCAAACGCCCTGGCAGCCTGTGGGGCAGCTGCTGAGGGCTGAGTAGGAAGCACGGTTGGTGCTAGCAGTACATTGCTGCTGCTTGGCATTGGTCTAGACGCTGCAGTGGTGCCTGGTAGCGCTGCAGATACGGTCGCTAGCAGTGGGGCCATTCCAGGCTGTGGGGACTGACCACCCAGTGCAGCAGATGTGCTCAACAGCTGTGGTGCAGCAGCAGCACTGGGCAGTTGCACACCAGCTGTATTGGTTGGCGGCTGAGAGAGTGCTGCTGCGGACATGGTGGGGATCCCTGAAGCAGTGGCTGAGGAACGTGCAGCAGTGGCCGCAGTGGCCACAGCCGAAGCTCCTGGTGGCATCTGTGGGATGCTGGCTTGAGGCACAGCGGGCACATGCCGGGACACGCCTATGGATGCATTGCCTGTGGCAGTTTGGTCAGTGCCAGTGCTGGAAGTTGCCATGGTGGCAACAGTAGCAGTGGGAGCAGTGGCCACAGCTGGAGCGCTTGTGCTCTGTGCTGAGACAGGCGCTACAGCTGCTGTAGCAGGTGACAAGGCAGCTGTGGAAGTGGGGTGGGCAGCTGGGTGACTAGCAGGTGGTAGCGGCTGTCCAATCAAGGCTGTCAGAGAATTCACACTGCTAGCCTGCTGGCCAGCTAACCTAGGGGCAGTGTTGATGCCACCGCCAGCACCAAAAGCTGTGACGGTGGCTGTGGTCATGTAAGACGGCGGCCTGGCAGCCTGAGCGGTGGCCATGGGCTGGGGCCGTTGAGAAGGTGCCCCTGCGGGCTGCTGTGGGTTGGAGTTGAAGGTAGGTGGGGAGGGGCGGGGGGCGGTGGGGTGGCTGCCTGGAAGGGCATCTAAAGGCAAGCCCAATGCAGCAGTGATAGCTGACCGTACCATTGCGCACAGCACCAAGTCTTCTGCTGCCTGCACATGCAGATGAGCTGAGGGCACATTTCATGCTACATTGTTCCGCAGCAGTCTGGAAGCTGGTCACTGCACACTTGGTCTCCGCAGCAACTGCAGCAAGACAGCTACAGAAATGAGCTATGCTTGATCGTTGATGCTGAGCTCATGGAAATGCGCACAAGACTCTACCTGCACTATTCAGTACGGTGCTGATTTGCAAGCTGCCTAGAGCACTGTTCCAACTGCACAAACTCATGTGATTACTGTTGGCAAGTCTCGCTGTTACCACAGTTTTGCTATCATGGCATGCTAACAGTCTAGGCATTGACAGCATTGATCTGAATGCATGCAAGGCGATTGCCGCTGAGCTATTCCAAAACAAGCGCTTAAATGAGTGTTCACTACTTGTCCAATCAATCAGTCTCAAGCACACAGAGTGTGTGGATGTGCATTACAACAAGATGTCAAGAAAGAAATACCGACCTCCCAGGGTTGCCAGATTTGGACCGGCGCCCCTCTGGCAGTGAGAGCAGCAGGGCCATGTGAGAAGATATGGCGGGGTAGCCTGCGAGCAGGTCGTGCAGCTGTGCGTGCGTTACCACCTTCTTGCACAGCTTCATCTGCAACAACAAGCATGACTACTGCCTGAGTGAATGAAGCCAGGAGCCTTCTCAGCCATGAGCTATAAGAAAATCAAAAAGAAAAGAAAAGAAAAGAGAAGACTACGCCTTTCGGCGTCAGTTTAATGAGAAGCCAGGTAATATACTGGGCTGCTCAGCCATGAGGCATAAGCAGCAAATGGTACATGCAGGATGTGAGGAGAGTGGACAGCAGCAAGCCTGCTTGTGTCTGGAACTGGCTATGAGGAGAGACATGCTGCTTGAAAGATAACGCGCAGCTTATGCAATGACTTGGTGTCATCAAAATAAAAGACTGGGTGTACGTTGGGCTGAGCACAGCTGCTGGACAGGGTGGGAGTGCAGCATGATTACTGTACAACAACTTTGACCATGCACATGTTGCTGTCATACCAATGCATTTAGAGCAGCATAATCTGTGGAGCTGCACCTTGCTGAGCAAATTAGCAACAGCAGTATGGCAACTTATCCAGCAAGGTCCAGCTGCACAAACTGCACTGCTCTGAATGCATCTGTATGATGGCTACAAACTAAAGCATCTCAAGTATGAACAAACTAAACTATGAACAAACTAAACCATGATCAAACTAAACATCTAAAGCATCGGCCTCTTGACAATCCATTACAGTCCCAAGTCTGCACGCATGCAGCAATGCAATTGACATGTCACAAATGCAAGCCTTATAGAAGCCTCAAGAGCTGAAAGCACAGCAAGGTAAGGCAAACCTGATGGGGGTTGACGTGGGTCTGAGGAGCGGCCAGTCCGGGCAAATCTGGAGGGACCGGTGGATGTGAACTGTGTGCGCCGCCGTTTGTTTGCAACCGGTGACAATGGGTCCAACCCTGAGGCACACATTTTCACAGTCAGTTCTGTGCGGGCCGCACATCAGATATGCTTGCATATCATAAATGTGAGGCTGGTTACGCATGCATTGTGGCTGGCACAGTGTGAGCGCTTCCACAGCTTGTAAATTCAACTTCAACAGTTTGAACAGCTTTGAAAGCTTCTGAATTCAGCTTGGTGACGTCTGACAGCACTATCGAGGGTTTTCTAACACTACAATGATGTGACTGTGTTGACCTCATGTCTGCATGCTGAAAGACTCTCTGCTGTGTAGCATGAAGCACACGCTCGTGATATACGCGCATGCTCTTGACAGGTGCAACTCAGGTCTCCAAGATCCAAACTCAACCTCAAATGTTTTGCGGCACACATGTGACACTTCGTATAGCTGCAGGTGCACAACAGCTGCAGATGGACAAACGCATTTTGGCTGGCATCCATTTAAGTCATGCCATGCTGCTATTGGCAGTGTACATAAACATGAATGCAACTAACAAAGTACACATAAGTATATATGTACTGATGATATAACTCATGATGCACATACATATGAATATATAGCTTGCATGATGAGACCTGAAGCAAAAGTGGAGTCCTGGATGTAGGCGGGCTCTTGCTTGAAGCGCATGCCGCGTCCCAGAGGGCGGTCTTCATCCAGCTCACGCTTCCCAGCCCACCTGCTGCCTGCATCACCATCTTTGCCTTGTGCATCAATCCCCAATACCTAAACCCTAAATCTGGCCGAATCCTAATTAAATATGTATATAAATATATATTATAATATAATAATTTATATATATATATATATATTAAATCCGGTCCTCATCCAGCTCACGCTTTCCAGCCCACCTGCTGCCTGCACCACCATCTATGCCTTGTGCATCAGTCCCTAACGTCTAAACCCTACACCTCCCCCAACCCTACACCTCCCGACCCTAAATATCTCTCCTCTCTCTCTCTGCCTTGTGCACCAGTCAGCGCAGAGACGCTGGTCACAAGCAGTCACTGCTGAGCTATTGGTCATGATCAGTTGGTGCTGAGACATTAGTTACACGCTTGGTCACACAGTCATAAGTAGTGTTGATTGCAAGGCCTAAGGTCATCCTACCTGAATTCCCACATCACCACTCTGCAAAGTGGCACTGCAAATCTCAAGTTCAAGCCTGCTCAAGCTCTGTCAGACTTGATCTTGAGACCTGAGATGCCGCTTTGCACCGCAGAAATGGTGGACTTCAAGTGTCTCACCATGTTTGACCAGTGACATCATCTGTTCCCTTTTGTTCTCACATGTGACACACACACACACACACACACACACACAGCACTTTTAGAGTCAGCTGCAGTGCGCTGTGCTCACTCAGGTCAGCCAGGGCATCTGAGGCGCACGATCCAGACCAATGCACCTTCCTTTGTACTGTGCCACACTGTGGGGTTGCAGACATCTGGGGAGCCTGTTAAAACACTTGGCTTCTCATTAGATTGACGCCGAAAGGCATAGGCTTTTCGTTTCTCTTTCTTTTTGGGGTTGCAGGAGGCATACCTCTGTATCTAGCGACTGGGGACTCAAACTCCTCAGAGTCACTTGAGGGGCTGGCAGCTCGGGAGCGCACAGGCCTGGGTGCTGCCTTGCGCTGTGGCCTGGCAGCCAGCCGCTCCTCTTCCTCTGCCCTGGCAGCTGCGGCAGCAGCTGCCTGCTCCTGCAGATGCACCAGCAAACACTTGACGAAGATGTGAGTGTTGTGCAGGATGAAGACGTTGTGTTACAATGCTGACTGCCTTGTGTCCTTCCTGGATGCTTGACGTTGTAAACAAGTCAAGCTCTCATGTTCACAACACACATCTGTTACATTTGTTGCAGGCCTTTTGCTGTTACTGTTGTTGCAGGCCTGCGCCTGTTGTTTGTTACTGGAGGCATGTTACTATTACCGCTACTGGAGGCCTTTTACTGTTACTGTTACTGGAGGCATGTTACTGTTACTGTTACTTTTACTGTTACTGTTACTGGAGGCTTGTTACTGTTACTGGAGGCCTGTCACTGGTACTGGCGGCCTGTGACTGTTACTACATGCTGCTCAGCAGCTGAGCCCCAGTTGGGACAAAGTCTGCTCACCTCAAGCTGCTCCATCAGCAGGCGCTGCTCTTCTTCAACAGCCCTCTGCTGTGCCAGGGCTGCCTCCACCTGTGCTTTGTATGCTGCATCTGCTGCTGCTAGGTCCCACTGTGCTGCCCTCTCAGCATCACCTTCTTCATCCATGTCAGCCTCCTGTCAGCATTTGCATGAGGTATCATTGAAATGACATCTCGAATTTCTTGACTTTCAGGATGCTTTCCTGGGAGTAGAGGTAGATACATTTTGTCGTTGCAAGAGGTTGAAATTGAGAGGGGTGAAAAGTGAGAGGCACATGGTGCTCACAAAAAGAGAAGAATGGGATGTTGGCAAGGAAGGAGGAAGGATGCAGGACCTGTCTGCTGCTGCCAAAGGGCTTATCGTGCCATCCTGTCAGCTTTACTTTGCTGGTCCGCCTTGGCTAGTACAAGCAAGAAGCAAGGCCAAATGCTGAACTGACAAGCAGGAAAGTACCGAGGACCTAAAGAGCCAGAATTGCTGAGGGCTAGATCTGCTATTGGCAATGACGTTGTGATGATTTTGTGATGATGTTGTAATGATGTTTTGATGATGCTGTGATGCTGCTACGTTTACTGTACACCTTGAGCACGCCTACTGTATTGATGTTCAGTCTGCAGATGCATCATGACATGCAACACGCACTGCTGTGCTCAGAAAGCAAAGGCCATGCCTGCTGCTCTTGGATGCGCTCCAGCTCTGCCATGTTCCACTCCTGCTCTTGCATTTCCAGCTGCTCAGCCTCAGCAGCGGCACTCTCAGCTGCAGTCTGCCGCTGCATCTGCACATTCACAGCAGTATTGCAAATTTGGAGACAGAGAGAGACAGACATGCAACATCTGCCTGTGAGCTGCATGCGAGTTGCATGCAGCAGCAGCAGCAGCAGCAGCAGCGACAGCAGCTATTTGCTTGACCTGTGCCTGCCATTGTGCTTTGTCTTGACAGATATGCAACGTGGCTGCTTATGGGGCCCCCACACTGTCCTGGATGCCATGTCATGCATGTGATTTGACAAATACGGTTTGAGGTAACCACAGGTCATTTTCAGTGGTGCATTGCTGTCAGCGTATCAGAATGTGTGTATGCATCGATCATCAATGGCTGCAATGCAGACAGCCAGCAGTACACTGTGTCAAACAGGAAGTGTGTTGTAGACTGGCCTGCAGCAAGCAGCAGGAACAAGAGTCACAGCTCTTCTACACAGTATCAACAGTGTTCATAGAAGCAAGCCAGTTGGTGGTGTCTTGCTTAGATTTGCCAAGAGGCTACGGCGCTTGACAAACCAAGCACCCACCACGTGTGAGGTTGTCAGCTCTTTTCAATCCCGAAACGTCTATTTAATTCAGAAATGTCATCACTACCTTGGAAATCGAAATAGAGAACGTCTGGGGACAGTAAAAACGACATTGCTACATTGTGGAGATGTTTTGGTGCAGCATGCCTGACCAGCGTTGCAGTCTAGAGCCATGGCCTGATAGCCGCCTGCCATCAGCCCATCAGCATTCATGGCACTGACACACAGTGTCCGTGACAGACACACAGACACACAGTGTCCGTGACAGACACACAGAAACACGGTATCCATGACAGACCCACAGACACAAGGTGTCCATGACAGACACACAGGATCCCACCTCTTCTAGGAAGCGCACAGCATACTTCTCCACAGGCCTCAGAGTGGTTTCCAGGTTAGTAAGGGCGTCCTGTCCTGACACCTGTCCCCCTCCAGCCATCTGAGCCACATCCTCCATCATTTCATCCTCGTCAGCACCGGCCAGGGGCACTAAGGCAGTGGATGGGCCAGGCTCTGAGGGGGGGCCGGGGCGGTCTGGGTCAGCTGCTGCGGATGTGCTGATGGGAATGGAGGCTTCACGAGGCCTGCTATCTGATGGCTCCCTGAAGAACATCAGGTTTCAGGTAAGAGATACAGCTTCAGCCATGGGCGTAGCTGTGTGCTTCAGGAAAACATGAGGCTGTAGCTGCAGTTACATGCATGGAACATAAACAAGAGGTGCTGAATTACACATGTTTCAATCACTGACTGGACCCAGGGGCGTCGGGGGGGGGAGGGTGCCTCGTTTGATGAGAAACAGTTCACGCTGGTGAACATTTAGCGGTTGGAGTAACATGCGACCATGAATCTGGCCATCAAGTCACATGGCCATGACACGCCATAGCTCCTGAGGATGTGGACACTGCTTTCTCAGAAATGGCCGCTTGACGCAAAAAGCCAATGCAATGCAATGCACAGCATTGTGAATAGACTGGAGGACATTTTGAGTGCCTACTTGATGTCATCAGCATCAACGTCCTCTTCTTCTGCTTCATCACCAGCTTCAGCGCCTGCCACCTCCCCAGCAGCCTACAACAACAACGTCCTCTATTTTTCTCAACAAAAACGTGGTTTTTCCAAAGTTTTCCTCTGGAATACCTTCGATAAATGATTATATTCCGGCGGTCATCGTCAGACCACACCACTGCTGATGCTGACCAGGGCTGTGAATCACAGCTGGTGCATATGATCAACACATGGAAGGCAAACGGTGACTTAGCTGCTGGCAAGTGTAGCACAGCTGAGGTTACAGCCGCATTGCTGGCATCAGTGTTCAGGTTGGCAAGTAAGAAACTCATCCTGCCCACTGTGATTGGCACATCTGGGCTCACAACCAGCCCGGTGCACAAGGAGAGAAAAGTACGAGACACGTCACCGCAAAGGGGCTCCTCTCTGGCAAAGTGTCTGGTCCTTCTCTCTTCTTGTGCATTGGGCTATTTGTGAGCCCAGATGCGCCGGTCACAGTGGACGCTATGAGTGTCTTGCTCAACAATGTGAACACTGACGCTAGCAATGCGCCTTTTGCCTCAGCTGTGCCACATCAAGCCACAGCACTAGTCCGGCATGACCATGTGACCAAGCGCTAGTCAAGCATGCAACTATTCCTGTGTCTCTCCCTTAGCCAAAGCTATCATTCTCGGTTTTGCCCTTGACCATTGCTATTGTTAGTACTGGCATCATTACGACTGTTGTTACTTTGAGTACCGGTATCATTATATCTCAT
>JAABUK010008233.1_pt1 | contig 14725 bp, 10 predicted proteins | sample 5559141 | NCBI WGS metagenome assembly JAABUK01 (sample SAMN10711869, study PRJNA513367) | rock metagenome | isolation source: Antarctica rocks | place: Antarctica: Victoria Land, Pudding Butte nord | collected 2016-01-03
CAGTGGAGCCTGCTTTATAACTTCCGGCGTCCGGGACTTTTCGTTGACCACATTATCGTTGACCCGCGTGATTCAAAGACTATCTATGTCGCATCGCATCGTCATACGGATGCGGGCGGATTCTTCAAAACAATGGATGGCGGGCAAACATGGAGAGAGTCCGCGCAATTGAAAACAGAAGCGCTGCACTCGCTCGCGCAGTCGCCGTCGAATCCGGATGTCTTAGTTGTCGGCACTAACCTCAAAGTATTTCGCTCGGAAGATTCCGGTGAAACGTGGACACAGGCGGCACCCTTTGGCACGACCGCCGTCGAATCGCTCACCATTGACCCGCGCAATCCAGATGTCATTTATGCTGGCACATGGCACTTGCCGTACAAAACATCGGACGGCGGAAAAAGCTGGCGTATCATTAAGACGGGCATCATTGACGATTCGGATTTCTTTGCAATTGATCTCGATCCGCACAATCCAGACCACGTTATCGCTTCCGCGTGCAGCGGCATTTACGAAACGCGCAACGGCGGAAATCTGTGGCACAAAGTGCAGGGCATACCCAGCCAATCCAGGCGCACGCGCGCCATCTTGCAGCACCCGACTATTCCGGGACTCGTGTTTGCCGGAACGACTGAAGGCTTCTGGCGCTCTGCCAGCGGCGGCGCAGACGGCACGTGGATGGTCACGACGCGCAGAGACATAGAAATCAATTCAATCGCTGTTAGCCCCAAAAACCCGCACACGATTTACATCAGCACGAATAGCTACGGTGTGATGGTTTCAAACGACGACGGCAAAAATTTTGCGCCGACGAACGGCAATTACAGCGGACGCTTCGCCAACGCGATTGTCGCCGACCGTGAAAAACCGGGACGCGTTTATGCGACGACCATCAATGTTGCGCGAGGCGGCGGCTTCTTTTTTGTCAGCAATGACGACGGCACAACGTGGCAGCCTTCAATGCGCAACTGGCCGAATAATTTGACCGGCTATTCGATTCTGCAAGACGAAAAAGACGGCAACCTAATTTACTTGGGCACGAACTACGGCGTGTATCGCTCGCTTGATCGCGGCGCATCATGGTCGCCCATCGGCCCGCCAAAGGCAGAGCCTGTCAAACGCACCCGAACGAGACGAGGCCGTGCAACTCGCGGCGCTGATGCCCGTGCTGCTTCGTCAAACGCGGCTGTTGCAGCATCGGCCGCCGCCAGCCCGCGTTCCAACGCTGCGACGGCCAAGCGTGCGCAGGAGGCGCTCAACGCGGCGGGCTACAACGTCGGCACGCCGGACGGAGCCGCTGGCACGCGCACTGTGGCCGCAATCAGAAAATTTCAGGCCGATAAAAATATTCCGGTCTCCGGCAAGCTGGACAGCACTACGCTCGTTGCGCTCGGCCTCGGCGATGGCGGCGTGACATCTCCTTCGACTGGCGCAGTGCCGTCCATCAAGCTCGCGGCGCTCTCCGATTCCGTTAACGCGCTGTCTTACGCTTACGATCAGCGCGATGGGCGCACAGGAATATTTGCCGCCACCAACGTCGGACTTTTCCGCACGTATGATCCGTCGCAGGGCTGGGAAAAAATCTCTTTCGGCAGCGGCTTGGACACGCGCACGACCAGCATTTCAACGAGCGCGCAGAATCCTAAAACAATTTATGTCGGCACGGCTATTTCCGGCCTTCTCGTTTCGCGTGATGGCGGCGCGACGTGGCAGCAAGTCGCAGGCATTCCGGCCAATGCGCCGATCAGTTCTATTGAACAGGACAGCCAGCGCTCTGCCTTCATTTATGTCGGCACGCGGCAAACGCTGTATGTCTCGCACGATGGCGGCGAAAAGTGGATGCGTCGCGGCGGCAATCTGCCGATTGGCGATTACACAAGCATTTTAGTTAATCCACGAAACAGCGATGAGGTGTTCGTCGGCAATGCGCTTGAGCAAAACGGCGGCGTTTATCGTTCGGCGGACGCAGGGACGAGTTGGGAGCGCGTTGACCCGACGGAAAGCAGATTGCCGAGCCAGCGTATATGGTCGCTCGCTTTCTCAGGTAGCCAGAATAAATTATTCGTCGGCTCGCACTCGGCGGGCATTTACGTCGCAGAACGCGGCGCGGGCGCACAGGCAAGCACTCTGAATCAGTAAGAAAAGCGCCGTGAAAACTGAATCCGGTGAGCGGAGTTTGCCGGACTTTTATAGAAGCTTATCACACTGCAACAGTATGATAAGCTTCTATCGTGTGCGCTTATTGCTTGACACAATATCGTTTTGGCGTGTACATTGCCTTTCTATCCGGTCAATCAAAACAGGCGGCGATTAACGGATCACACAAGCGGTTGAACTACGGGCACGAAGGAATTTGAAACAATACGGCAACCATCTTTCCAACTCCGAACGGCTCGCATCCACACTCCACGCTTTCCGATTCAATTTCACCGCCACCGAACAAGCAATTATGTTGACACGCACGGCGCTCAAGCGAGGGCGACGCGCGTGCGGCGCGCTTTTTAGCCGTAAGACCGGACGACGCAGTGTGAAAAGCTCTTTCAGCGCGCTGCGGTATTAATAAAGAATCGCACAGGAGTTTGCATGTCCACCGAAGAACCCAAGCCGAACGGCGGCCAGGTCACAACCGATCAGTCAATTGGCGATGCGACGAATACTAACGCTTCGCACGCAAACACGGCTGCTGCCGAACAGCACGCCGCCGCTTCACCAGCTACCACTTCATCACAGGCGCAACACAGCGCGGCTTCCGCCACGGCAACTTCACCTACTGCTGCTGTCGCGCGCATGAATGATGACGATGATGAAGATGATTCGCGCGCGCGCGGCGACATGGATTTCGGAGCGATGCTCGATCAATTCGAGCAGGAGCAGGCTGGCTTTCAGGAAGGCGAAGTCGTCAAGGGTCGTGTCATAGGCGTCTCGGAACGCGGCGTGGTGATTGATTTCGGCTATAAATCCGAAGGCATCGTTGATCCAGCCGAGTTTACGGAAAACGGCGAGCTGAGCGTCAAGCGCGGCGATGAAGTTGACGTGCTCATTAAGCGCATGGAAACGAACGAAGGCTTTCCCGTGCTTTCACGCGCCGACGCCGTGCGCATGAAAGCGTGGGACGAACTCGAGAAAGCTTTTAACGAAGGCACGCCCGTCACAGGCCGCGTGATGGATCGCATCAAAGGCGGCCTGCGCGTGGACATCGAGGGCATTGCGGCTTTTCTGCCCGGCTCACAGGTAGATGTTCGCCCGATACGCAATCTGGACAGTTTGCGCAATCAAGAGATCGAAGCGTTAGTCATAAAACTCAACCGCAAGCGTTCCAACGTCGTGCTTTCGCGCAAGGCTATCCTTGAACAGCAGAACGAAGGCAAAAAGGGACAAACCCTCAATAACATCGAAGAAGACATTATCGTTGAAGGCCAGATTAAGAATCTGACGGACTACGGCGCATTCGTTGATCTGGGCGGCATTGACGGTCTTTTGCACGTCACGGATATGTCCTGGGGGCGCCTGCAAAATCCCGGCGAATTATTCAAGGTCGGCGATACAGTACAGGTCAAAGTTCTGAAGTTTGATCGCGAGCGCGAGCGCGTCTCGCTTGGTTACAAACAGCTTCTGCCTGATCCATGGAGCAGCATCGAAGAACGCTTTCCCATCGGCAAACGTCTCTCCGGCAATGTTGCGAGCGTCGCCGATTACGGCGCTTTCATAGAACTTGAGCCGGGCGTCGAAGGTCTCGTTCACGTTTCGGAGATGAGTTGGTCGAAGCGCGTCAAGCATCCGAGCAAACTCGTCAATCCGGGCGATGTGGCGGAGGTTGAAGTCTTGAGCGTCGATCCGAAGGCGCGCCGTATTAGTCTCGGCATGAAGCAGGTACAGTCGAACCCCTGGCAGACTTTGCACGAGCGTTATCAAATCGGGTCGCGCGTGCAAGGGCGCGTGCGCAATCTGACGGACTTCGGCGCGTTTATCGAAGTCGAAGACGGCGTTGACGGCCTCGTTCATGTCTCGGATATTTCATGGACAAAGCGCATTAAACATCCGGGCGAAATTCTAAAGAAGGGTCAGGACATCGAAGCTATCATCACCAGCATAGACGCAGACAATCGCCGTCTCTCGCTTTCGATCAAAGACCTGGAGCCGAATTCGTGGGATCGTTTTGTTGCGGCGCATCATCCGGGTGACATCGTGCGCGGCAAGATCGCACGCTTCGTCGGCTTCGGCGTGTTCGTCGAATTAGACGACGGGCTGGAAGGATTGTGTCATATCTCCGAACTTGCCGATGACCGCGTGGAGAAACCCGAAGACGTTGTGCAGCTCGGTCAGGAAATGGATTTTCGTATTCTCAGGATTGACGCGGACGGAAAGAGAATCGGCCTTTCGGCGCGCGCTGCGAAACACGATGAACCCGTTGCCGACACGAAGGCTTATTCTTCAGAAGTCGGCAGCGGCATGGCGTCGCTCGGCGAACTTGCAGACTTCTTCGGCGGCAGCGGATCGAGCGATGATCGTGAACGCTGATTAGTTCATTCAACGGCTCGTTTATTGAACAGCCTGTGCGAAACGCTTCTTTTCGTTGAAAAAGTTTCGCACAGGCTGTTTTCTTTTTCAGCGCCCGAAGGTAATCTGCAACACGTTGACCGCAAGCCGCTTTCGGTCTTGCAGGTGATTCGCCTTATCTGCTACTGTAACTTTACCCTCACCCAAGCAAGAAATCGCAACAGCAGTAGTAAGCTTCAATTTCGTTTTCAGATTTTTAATTATCGCGTCACTTTTATCTTATGCAGCGAGGTAGCGGCAGTATGACAAAAGCGGAACTTGTAGAAGATGTCGCGCGGGCGGCGGAGTTGACCAAAAAGGATGCCGAGCGATTGGTGGAACTCGTTTTCGAGAGCATCATCGAGACGTTGAATCAGGGCGAGAAAATCGAACTGCGCGGCTTCGGCAGTTTTCGCGTCAGAGAGCGCGGCGCGCGGCGCGGGCGCAACCCGAAAACAGGCGATCCCGTGGATATTCCCGCCAAGCGCGTGCCGTATTTCAAGCCCGGCAAAGAACTCAAGGAATTAATCAACGAAGAGATTTCCGCCGCTTCTTCAGACAGCCAAACATCTATGCACGCAGACACGGACGAACTTCGTTTCGATCCGTCCGGCAACAACAACACGCCGCCGATTCTTTAACCACAGGTGACACGAAAGTAGAGAGCGTGCGCGAGATGGATAGATTGTGGAGTCCGTGGCGATACGATTATATTAAATCCGGCTCGACGGGAAAAGAAAACGATCCCGAATCCTGCGTTTTCTGCGCGCTCCTTCAAGACTCTGCGGACGATGAAGGCAACTTCATACTCCACCGCGCCGCGCACAACTTCGTTGTCCTCAATCTTTACCCTTACATCAGCGGCCACTTGCTCATCGTTCCATTCGCGCATCAGGCAGACCTTTCCTCTCTGCCCAAAGAAGCAAGCGATGAGTTGATGGATTTGACTAAACACTGCCAATCGATTCTGCGCGATGTTTACCGCCCGCATGGTTTCAATCTAGGCATGAATCTGGGCGCAGCAGCCGGAGCAGGCGTCGCAGACCACCTACATCTGCATATCATGCCCCGCTGGTTCGGCGACACAAACTTTATGACTACCGTCGGCGAATCGCGCGTCCTTTCCGAAGAACTCACCACAACCTACAACAAACTGCGCGAGCTGTTTTAGCTTTCCTAATCCAATATAAATTAGCGGCGGGCAGTCTATGAGTTATCGGCGGGCAGCTTTGTGTGTAATCGCTTCATCTTCGACTTCGCCGCCTTCGTCAATCGGAATTTCTGAAGCAGAGTTGTAAATGACTCCGCGTTCTTCCGAGCCAATTAATGCTTGCGGCAAAGGCGGAAGCGCGCCCGTCGGGATCGGCGGCGGATTGAATCCCGGATAATCGACGCGTGCGTGATAAATAGCGATAAGCGCTGTGATGAGAGTTTCGCGGATCGTCGTTAGTTCGCGCAAGGTCAAATCGCATTCCTCTAACTGACCGTCGCTGACAACGGCATCGGCAATCTTAACGACGATGGCGCGTATGTTTTCGGGATCAGGACGGGAAAGCGAACGTGTCGCCGCTTCACATGAATCGGCGAGCATCATAATCGCCGCTTCCTTAGACTGCGGCTTCGGCCCCGGATAGCGAAATTCCGCTTCGTTGATTTCTTCGCCGGGCGCGGCCTGTGCCTGTGCCTTGCGTAAGAAATAATGAAGCGTGCGCGTGCCGTGATGCTGTGGAATAAAGTCCGCGATCTTTTGCGGAAGCCCGATTTGTTTTGCTAGTTTTAATCCGTAGGTAACGTGGCTAGTGATGACACGCGCGCTGTTTGTCGGGCGCAACCGGTCATGCGGATTTTCGCCGTGCTGCTGATTTTCGACGAACATATCCGGCGCAGCGACTTTGCCTATGTCGTGATAAAGCGCGCCGATGCGGACGAGCAACGCGTTGGCTCCGATGGCGCGCGCCGCGTCTTCCGCGAGTTGCCCGACGGCGTGCGAGTGTTGATTCGTGCCGGGCGCGCGAAGCGCGAGTTGGCCTAGCACAGGCAAATCCGCGTTCGATAGCTCTAAAAGTTTTACGTCCGTGAGAATGCCGAAAAGAGATTCATTGATCGGCAGTCCGCCTGCCGCGAAGATTGCAGTCAGTAGCCCGCTTGCCACGCCGCAGCCGAGCGCAAGCAAGACGGTACTGATCGTTAAAGGCTGTTGGGAATAAGCGAGGAGCGCGACGGCCATCAGCGCGTTGACGCCGCCCGTAAAGAGTCCTGCGAGCGTCACGGATTGTCTTTCGCAATAACGTTCGATGCCGTAGATTGCCGCAGACGACGAGACCATCGCATAAACGGCGATGATGACGCCGTCATGCGCGAGCAATGCGGCAAAGAGTGTGACGATGAACCCTGTGATAAGCGCGAGCTGCGTATCGACGAGCATTACGACGAGCAAGGCAGCAGCGGCGAAGGGAATGGCAAAGCTTAAAAGCGTCGGATCTCCTAACGTTGCATTACCGTCGCCGACAGCATCCGCGATGGTAATGCCGATGCGTATCAGTATTGTCTGGACAAACACGGAAAGCCCGACAAGCGCAAAGGAGCGTTCTTTGGAAAGCGCAAGATTGCCGGTTGCGCTGCGGTGTTCCGTGAATTTCCATGCCGCCCAAAAGAGCGCGCTGACGATAAAGAGAAGGCCGACGAAATAATTGATGCGCCGCTCGATGTGACCGTAAGCGCGAATCGCCGCAAGCTGCGCGAGCGTTGTTTTCGTCACAGTGTCGCCTTCGCGCGCAACTACCTGATTTCGCCTGAGCGAGATGTTAAGCGGCGGGCTGGGCGTCGGTGCGTCCCTACGTGTTTCGCTGCTTGCGGCTTCACTGGCAGCGGAAGAAACTGTGTTCGCCGTTCCTGCTTTGCCTTTCTCGATTTCAGGGGCGCTGATGTCATCTATATCGGCGGGCGAAACGATTGTGCGGCGGACGACTTCACCTTCCTTGTATTTTTCATCCGGCACGCGTATGTGATGGCTGGCGAGCAAGAGCGTTGTAAGCATCGTCAGCAACGCGAAGCCGATAAAAAAACGCAGCGTGCGAGAAAGCTTATCAAACGGGCGCATTGCAAAGCGCACGAATGTCTCGCGCGCCTGCGTGAGCGGAGAAATGGAACGTGGACGACGTTGGCTCATTTAATTTTGCGCGGCAAGCTCTGCCGATACATCGTCAAGCTCTGCGGGCGGTTCGTCGGAAACGTAGTCCGTCACACTGCCTCGCTCCGTCAGATTGCGCGCCAGAATCTCGCCCGCGCGCTCGAGCATAGGCCGCAGCGTCTGCGGGTTTGTCGCGGCAACGGCAATGCACTCGCGCGCGCCGCCCTCGGACGTAAAACGCAGCAACGCGTTCAGCTCGTCTTTATCGACGAGATCGGATTTGTTGAGAACGACGAGGCGCGGAATTTGATTGAAATTAAGATCGGTCAGGATTCTTTCCACCGAACCGAGCTGCTGCTCCCAACGCGAATTAGAAGCATCGACGAGATGAATCAATAAATCGCTGCCGCTGATTTCTTCGAGCGTGGCGCGAAAGGCGGCGAGCAGATCGGGCGGCAGATCGCGTATGAATCCAACCGTGTCGTTGATGATTACTTCCTGCTCGTATGGCAAGCGCAAGCGCCTCGATGTCGGATCGAGCGTCGCAAACATGCGTTGCTCTGCGTGTACGTGGCTCGCCGTGAGCGCATTGAGCAAAGTGGATTTTCCGGCGTTCGTATAACCGACAATCGAGATGATCGGGAATTGTTTGCGCGTGCGTTCCTTGCGTTGTTCCTGTCGGCGGTGGCGCAAGCTTTCTATCTCGCGTTCGAGGCGATTAATGCGGTCGCGCACGCGGCGGCGATCCGTTTCAAGCTTCGTTTCACCTGGGCCGCGCCCGCCGATGCCGCCCGCGAGCCGAGAAAATGCCGAATCCTGACCGACGATCAGGCGCGGCAAAAGATATTTCAACTGCGCGAGTTCGACTTGAATTTTGCCTTCGCGTGTAATCGCACGCTGCGCAAAAATATCTAAGATTAATTGCGCGCGATCAATTACCTTCAGATCGGTTGCTTCGGAAACAGAGCGCACTTGCGCGGGCTGCAATTCGCGGTCGAAGACGATCAAATCCGCGCCGAGTTGCAGCGCGCGCACAAGCAGTTCGTCCAACTTGCCGCGTCCCATTACAGTGCGCGGATCAATCTGCGTGCGCCGCTGAATGATTTCGTCCTGCACGACGACGCCCGCCGATGTCGCCAACTCGCGCAGTTCCGCCATCGATTCTTCGGCGTCCGCCATCGAGCCTGTGGCGACGCCGACGAGGATGGTGCGCTCACGAACGTCTGCGCGGCGTGCCGCGTGGCGATTGCGCGCCATTTCTTCTTCGAGAGAATTGATGAGCGCGAGAAAGTCTACGTCGAGTTGCGATGGGATTTTCGGTTCGAGAAAAGCGTAGGGCGCGGCGGTCACGTCAGCATCCAATTCGGCGGCGGTTGTCGGAAGCAGATGCGCGGCGCGGACGACGCCGGGCAGTCCTGTGCGATTATCGACGTCGAGCGCGACCATTAAATCTAAACGAAGCAAGGCGAGGTCTGTTAAGTCGTCTTGCGTTAATTCTTCGCCGCGCAAATGCGTGTGAATGCAGCGCAGTCCACGGAAACGATCAACCGCGACGCGCGTGCGCTTCAAGTCCGGCAATTCGATGCGGCGCGCGTCGCCGACAACGACGTATTCGACATAACCTTTGCGGTCGATCAAAGCGCCGATCTGCCTGCGCGTCTCGAATGAAAGCTCCGTCATCTGTCTGGCGAATTCCGGCGTCACGATTTCGTGCGGAGAGATGCGGCGCGAATACAGCTTTTCGATGCGGCGTAGTTGGTTCGGCTTTAGCCCTTGCGTATTACCGTGTATGTTGCTGATGAGCTTTGATCCTCTCCGTTATTATTCAAAATTCAAAATTTCACGCGCTCTTAACGCACAATCGAAAACGCACGCGTGCCGGGCGCAAACGAGAAATTCGCGCGCAAAAATGCGTTTGTCTTGAAATCGTGTCGAAGTTACAGGAAGAGCGAAGCGAGCGGTTGGCAGCGGACGCTGTGGTAAATGCTTTGGTGCTTTCCGGCAAAATCGCTTTGCCTAATTGCTTGAGCATTACAAGTAAATTAGTCAGCCAACGACGCGATGAATAACACTCGCATGGCTATTCATCGGAAGCCTCTGACCTGTCCCGATGGTGACGAATTATATCACATGTAACTCCGGCGCAAGTATCCAAAGCAAGAATTTGCGAAGCCGTTTGCCGCGCCTGTCGGGTGCTCCGCGCACAGGTCATCATTAGAGGTGTATTAGACATGCTCTGCGCCCGCGTCGTATCATGTGTCAATTAAATAAACGAGTGAGAATCGTAGTGGAGAAAGAGCGTTGATAAACGAAGCAGGACAGATTGTGCGGCTCGATCCGGCGGCGGGGATAGAAGGCGGAGAAGTCGTCGTCGAATGTACAGGCTTCAACGCGCATCCGTTCAAAGCCTGCGGCGCGTGGTTCGGGCAGTCGGCTTTTGATGGAGAACGCGCGCGTCTCGTCGGCGCATCGTCGCGGCGTGTGCTGGCGATTGTGCCGGAGATGAACGAAAGCGGTGAAGTGGAAATCGCATTGGAAAGCGAGAGCGGGCGCACGGCTCCGGCGCGTTTCGTGGTCGGCGCAAAGCTTGCGGAAGATTTGCATCCGGTCACTAATCCTGCGTTCGATCCTGACGACGGCGCGCTTTACGTGACGCGTTCCGGCTCGCGCGGGCAGCAGCTTCCCATCTCGATTTTTCGCATCGACACGCGCGGCGAGATAGAAGACTTTTCCGGCGACATCACGAACCCGACGGGCATTGCGTTCGATAAGGCGGGGCAGATGTATGTTACGAGCCGTCTCGACGGAGTCGTTTATCTCGTCAGCAGTTTCAAGGAAGCGACTCCCTTTGCGAAGAATGTGGGAGTGGCGACGGGGCTGGCGTTCGATAGCCGTGGGCGCATGTATGTCGGTGACCGCACAGGCACGATCTATCGCGTCAACGGCATCGGCGAAGAAGAGGCTTGGGCGCAACTGGAACCATCTGTTTCGGCTTATCACCTTGCTTTCGGGCGGGACGATGCGTTGTATGTGACGGGGCCGACCGTTTCGAGCTTCGACTCTGTGATGCGCATTGACGAAAACGGTAGCGCGAGCGTTTTTTATAAAGGACTCGGACGCCCGCAAGGATTGGCGTTCGACGTGAGCGGCAATTTATACGTCGCGGCTTCGCTGCGCGGGCGGCGCGGCATCGTGCGCATCTCGCCGGACGGAAGCGAAGCGGAAATGGCTGTCGCGGGAATGAACGTCGTCGGCCTCGCCTTCAGCGACGCGGGCGAGATGGTGGTGGCGACGACCGAAGCCGTTTACAGTCTGCCGCTCGGCATTAGCGGAACATTATTGAGATAGACGCAAGGACACACAAGCAGCGCTGCTTGCATCTTTGACGTTGTGCTAATTCGTTATAACAAAAGTCTGCAGCCTGTTTTTGACTCTGTTTTCAGGCGCATGTTAGGGTGAAGGATACGACTTCGGCAGGGCTTCGTTTGATTCTAAGGGCGAGTATTTGAATGAGAAATTTCGACATCGGGCAATTTGTTTTGTACATGGTGGCGCTGGTCTTTTCGCTGTCGGCGCACGAAGCGGCGCACGCATGGATGTCGAATAGATTCGGCGACGATACGGCGCGGCTGCAGGGACGCATCACGCTTAATCCTGCATCGCACGTCGATCCAATCGGAACGCTGCTTTTTCCTGCGTTCGCTTTTTTCACGGGTGCGCCGCTGATCGGTTGGGCGCGCCCGACGCCCGTCAATCCTGCGCGCTGGGCTAACCGGCGCGTGGCAAATATCTGGGTGTCCGGGGCGGGCGTCATCGTCAATGCAAGCTTCGCTATAATCGCAGGCATTACTATTCGCGCTCTTTATTCGGCAGGGCTAATTGATGCCGGAGCGGGACTCGTGCCCGCTACCACAAATTCCGGCTTTGCCGCTGGCGCAGTTGAGTTGCTGCAAGTCTTCTTTACGCTCAATGTGGTGCTCGCCGTTTTTAATCTACTGCCGATCCCGCCGCTTGACGGAAGCAAAATCTTGGGCAGCCTGTTGCCTCCGAGTTTCGAGTCGGCTTTTGAATCAATCGAGCGTTTCGGATTTATGCTTCTATTCATTGCCGCGTTTACCGGCGTCTTCGGTGTGATTTTTCGCATCGTGATGCCGCTCGCGTGGGACGCCGTCTTTATCGGCGCTTCTTGAAAAGATGAAAAGAATTTTCAGCGGTGTGCAGCCGACGGGCAATGTGCATTTGGGAACGTATCTCGGCGCGTTGCGTAATTGGGTTGAATTACAGCGCGAGTACGAAAGTTTTTTCTGCGTCGTCAATTTGCACGCGATTACTATCCGGCAAGACCCCGCGCAACTCGCCGCCAAAACAAGGGAAGTCGCGCGGCTTTACTTGGCCGCCGGAATCGATCCGAAAGTTTCGCGCATCTTCGTGCAGTCGGATGTTTCCGAGCACGCCGAACTCGCGTGGATTCTGAACAGCGTGATACGCATGTCGGAGCTTGACCGCATGACGCAATTCAAAGACAAGGGGCGTAAGCAGCGCGAGAATACAAGCGTCGGACTCTTCGATTATCCTGTGCTGATGGCTGCCGATATTCTGCTTTATCAAACAGACCTCGTTCCCGTCGGCGAAGATCAGAAACAGCATCTCGAATTAACGCGCGACGCGGCAATACGTTTCAACCGCGACTACGGCGAGACGTTTTGCGTTCCCGAACCGTTTATACCGAAAGTCGGCGCGCGCATTATGGCGCTCGATGATCCGACGAAAAAGATGTCCAAGTCGGACGAGAACCCGCAGGGAAGCATTTTTATGCTCGACGATCAAGATGCGATTACGCGCAAATTCAAACGCGCCGTCACGGATTCCGGCACGGCGATCACTTTCGATCCGGCGCGTCCGGCTGTAACGAATCTTCTCACCATTTATCAATTGCTGACGAACAAAGAGCCTCAAGAAATCGAAGATCATTTCGCGGGCAAAGGCTACGCGCAATTGAAGGGCGAACTCGCGGACGTAACGGTTGAATTTCTCAAGCCGTTGCAGGAACGAGTGCGCAATATCGGCGATGATGAATTGAACGACATGTTTGCGGCGGGTGCTGCGCGCGCGCGAGAGATTGCGCAAAAAACGCTCGCGGATGTGATGGCGCGCATGGGCATTACAGGCGCGCGCGCGATGAATGTTTAAGACGCGAGTTTGATTGGAGAAACGATGAGCGAAACAGTTGAGGCTGCTTCACCGATTCAGATTCCGAATGCGCCGATCAGCGTTGCGGGCGCGCAGCCGGAAATAAGCTCCGACAACGACGGCGAAGCGGTCAAGCTTGTGCTCGGCGAATTCGCGGGGCCGCTCGATCTGTTGCTGTATCTTATACGTCAGGAAAAAGTCAGCATCTACGATATTCCTGTGGCGCGCATCACGGATGAGTATTTGCGTTATCTGCGGCTGATGCAGGAAATGGATATTTCTGTGGCGGGCGATTTTCTGGTGATGGCCGCGACGCTCATCGAAATCAAATCGCGTGAGCTTCTACCGCCAGACCCGAACGCTGCGAACGCGGAAGATGCGGACGCGCTCGATCCGCGCCGCGAACTCGTCGATCAACTTCTGGAGCATCAAAAGTATAAAGCCGCCGCCGAAATGCTGTGGTCACGCGCGACAGTCGAGCAAGCTGTTTTCACTCGCGGCGAACTTGAAACAGACACACAGAACCCGGAAATCTCGGCGGGCGTCTTCGATCTCTTCAAAGTTTTCCAGAAGATTCTTGCGCGCCACAAAGAAGAAGTTTTGATGGAGATAGAGCGCGACGAATTGACGATGGCGGACATGCTGACGCGCCTTCGCAATATGGTAATGTCGGCAGGCGAATTGAATCTCTACGCGTTTTTCGAGCGTGCCGCATCGCGCCGCGAACTCGTGCTCGCGTTTCTTTCAGTGCTCGAACTCGTCCGTAATACGGAAATACATTTGATCCAACTCGAAACCTTCGGCGACATTATCGCGCGCGTGTCAAACTAATAAATTCTGCCAAAGCGAATATGGAAACTACGGATCACAAAGAAGACGGAATGATTGAAGCGGCGGAGAATCAGGCGCTCGATGCAGACCTCATCGAACAGATCGACTTAGCCGGTGAAGAACGCGACGCGGATGAAGCTTCAGAAGTCGTCATTCACGATGCCGATGCGGAAGACGCGCAGCAGCAACAATCTACGATTCAGTCGAGCGGCGAAGCGGCGGGCGATTCCTTGAGTGCGGAAGATGAAGGCGCTCCGCACAACGTGCGCGGCATGGCAGAGATGATGGCAATCATCGAAGCGCTCATCTTCGTTGCCGAAGAACCTTTGACCACCAAAGCGCTCGCCGACGTGTTAAAGGAAGATCGCGGCTGGATTGAAACGGCAGTCGAAGCGTTGGCGCAGGAATTCAACGAACGCAACGGCGGCCTGTACTTGCGTGAAGTCGCGGGCGGCTGGCAGTTTGCAACGCGCGCCGAACATCACGAACACGTCCGCGCGTTTCTTAAAACAAGGCCGAGCGCTAAACTCTCGCTCGCGTCGCTCGAAACGCTCGCGGTTATCGCTTACAAACAACCGATCACCGTGCCGGAAATCTTAGACATACGCGGCGTGCAGTCTCCTTCGGCAATCAAGACGCTTTTAGACAAACGCCTTATCGTGGCGAAAGGCCGCAAGGAAACCGTCGGACGCCCGATGATGTACGGCACGTCGAAGGATTTTCTGCTGCAATTCGGTTTGAAGGATTTAACAGAGTTGCCGAGCATCGAAGACTTTGAAGATTTAGCTGGCGGCAGCACATAAAAATAGATTTCAGATGTTGGATGTCAGATGTCAGTGAAAGCTGGCCTTGCTACCATCCAACATCTGAAATTCACCATCTATGGAAGAACGTTTACAAAAATTGATTGCGACTGCCGGACTCGCGTCGCGGCGTCATGCCGAAGAAATGATTACGGCGGGCGAAGTAACCGTCAACGGCGAGGTCGTCACGACGCTCGGCACAAAGGCCGATCCCGCGCGCGATCACATTAAAGTGCGC
>JAABUK010008234.1_pt1 | contig 14723 bp, 16 predicted proteins | sample 5559141 | NCBI WGS metagenome assembly JAABUK01 (sample SAMN10711869, study PRJNA513367) | rock metagenome | isolation source: Antarctica rocks | place: Antarctica: Victoria Land, Pudding Butte nord | collected 2016-01-03
CTGCAGCACAAAATTCTTGATGACTCTGTGGAATGAGGTACCTTGATACCCAAATCCTTTCTCCCCAGTTGCTGCATACCAAAGTAAGATTACACTCAAGGCAACACCACAGAAACGGGTGACACGCCATGCTGGCAATCTTGTTTGTCACATCAAGCTGGCTCACATTACCCAAGGCAACAAAGTTGGCCGCTGTCTTTGGTACTACGTCGCCAAAGAGTCCAATCACCACTCTGCCGGCTGGTTTGCCACCCACTGTCAGATCAAAAAATACCTTATCTGTCACCGTCGTTGTCACACTCGGTTCAGCCCTGTAGCGTGCAATACCAATTCACTAGGTGAAGTTGGAGACTTCCAAACATGCTGACGAGGCAGCATACCGCACTTACTGACCGTGCACTGGAGGCATGCAGCAACCCAAGACCTGCAGCTCCAAGCAGACACGCTCTGCGGTTGCTGTTGCAGATACGATCTCCTTCCGCGACAGTAGTCGCATCCGCAGATTGCTGGTGACCCTTTGCTTGAACAACACGCGGTGACAAGACGCGTCGGCGAAGGGGCAGGGCAGCTGTAAAGCAGCGGGTGAACGTGCGGCGCTGTGTCGTTTCGGTGGTATGCGCAGCTACAACATGACAACGCAAGTGTGCTGCCATCTTGGTGCAGAAGATGCGGCTTCTTTAGTGCACAAGCAAAGCTTGCACAGGGTCTGTGTCGGTGCATGCGTTACAAGTTTGAAGCAGCATGACATCACATGGCGTCACGTCAGATCTCCTCATCATCTGACTCATCTGAGATCCTGATCTTCTCTATCGCTGACTTGATGAGGTTTGAGTCAGAGCTGCTGGGGTTGAGGTCGAGAGCTGTGTTGAAATGCCTGAGAGCGTCATTGTGCTGCTCCAGTTTCTTGTAGATCTTGCCCATCTGGAACCACACGCTTGCCTCATTTGGCGCTATCTCCTGTGCATACCATCCACCACATCAGAGACTTGACCCACATACATACTCAGAACACCAATGATGCTGAAAAACGTGCTTGCTTTGCCACGTGCAGAGCTCAAAGCACATAATCAATATCCATGCTGCACAACTAAGGTATGAAACAGCTGCGTTCACCACTTTCTTGAGTCATCACCAACATGCAGGTGATCAGTAACAACTGAACCCAGAGTCTGCGACTCACACGATGGCTTTTGATGCATGAGCAATGTCAGTGCCACAGCAACAGCAAAATCTTGTCTAGAAAGTATGTGCTGTTGCTCAATCTGCCTTTTATTTTCTGTGGTTCAGTCTGGAAATTATATCTGTGGCTCAATTTGGGGCAGTGAAGAGCACTGACCTTGAGAGCTTCTAACTCAAGGAGGGCAGGCTGATACTGCTCTTGACTCATCAGCACCGCAGCCTTCTCAAACTTCGCCAATGGGTTCTTGGGGTCAGCATCAATTGCAGACTGCAGTCAGGCCAGCGCATTCAGCAGTCTGAATATATTTTATGAATGCATGTTTCATGTGCACATAAGCACACACCATGTCAGCTCCTTGGCTGCTGTGCAGCATTTGTCAACAAGGAGCGCAAAAACATTCAGCAAATGATGACAATGCTTCATGGAACATATATAGTGCACGATATATAGTGCATCAGCGCCTACACTTGCTGATGCAAGAGCTGGGTTTGGAATGCAGCGTCAGGGATACCACGCCGTATTTCAAGTACTGCTTCACATTCCTGCACTACTTGCGACACGTTGCTGTGACGACCACAATCATGGTCTACCATTGATTTGCAGTCCACTGCAGTCCACTACCATCAGGAATCAACCAAAGAATGATCCAAAGTTGCCACTATGCTTGACTGCACACATCACGAGCTCATCCACATGTGTTCATTCGCCGTCATTATCATTGTTACTTTTATGATTCATGTGAATGATCACACAAGTGCATGGCCCTAGGGTCAGTTACATACACTCCTGAGGCTGGACTCCATACAGCAACGCACTAGGTGGGCTGCACCTGCATCTGCTCTAGCACATCCGCTGCATCCATTATCACAAAAGGGAGCCTTGCACACATACACCTGACACACAACTTTACCGTAGACACAGACACGGTCTGAGCAACTGGCAGGCACAAGGCAAAAGAAATAAAATATAATCTTTAAAATATAAAATATAAAAATATGTTCTCATTACAAATAAAATAGAGAGAGGAAAAAAACAACCATGAGATGGGGTGTACCTGCAGCTGCTCCAGTGCATCAGCTGCACGCCCAATCTTGTGGAGAGCCACGCCGACATAGCAGCGCAGCACACTGGAGCGCTGGTTGATGAGCAAACTGCGCCTGAAGTGGTACTCGGCCATCTCATACTTCTCCTGCCTGAAGTAGATCTGACCCACCCCATACCTGCCACCAGCGTAGGGATGAGTTTCTGAGTTAAACTAGATGTTCTGGGGTTGAGAAGAGCTGAAAAATCTCCACAATGCAGAAACGCGATTTTGCTGTCTGCAGATGTTTCTGAGGTGGGATTTCCAGTGTAGGGACGATGTCGCTGAATTAAAGTAGACATTTCGGGATTGCATAGAGCTCATTGTGGCACCACATCTTGCTTCCCAGAGGGCCTGTTGGATGTGAGATTGCGCAAGATTAATGACTTGGATGCGTTGTGAAGTGTGAGTGTATGTTTGACAGAAACCACAGGGGGATCGGTGTGTTTCTAAGCATGCAACCGATGCATGGCCTGGAGTGTCTGCCTGATGCATCATGTTGAGCATTGCCTGGCGATCGCTGCATGGTTGCCTGCACTTTTGAACATGTTCAGCAAACGCAAAAGTAGGCACAGGGCTGGCCTGAACATAGCAGAAATCAAGGAAAAGGCCCTTATCAGTCCTTGAAACAACCTTTGTGTAGGCCTGCACAGCAACTCGTTGATTTCTGCTACGCCAGCCAACAAGCATGTCGTTTTAACAACAGACAAGGCCTTTTGCACCTGGAAGCAAACACAGCAGTTGAACCTGCTGTGACTGCCCAATGCAGATCCATCCAAATGCAAGAGAAAAGGTGCATGAAGGGTTGGCTTCTCATTAAATTGACGCCAAAAAGCGTAGTCCCCCCCCCCCCCTTTTATCTTTTCTGCACGGGGGGTCTAACATCTTTCACAAGCAGAAGTGACATACCATGCGTTGTAGTGTCGGGGGTCCAAGCGCATGGCATGCCGGTAACACTGCAGGCCCTTGTCAAAGTCTTCATTGGCAAAGTACTCATGCCCCGCCAGAGTGTAGGCGTATGTGAAGCTGGGATCAAGCTGCAGCGCCCTCTGGAAGAACTTGAGGGCGTTCTCATGTTCCTGAAGCACACCAGAAATTGCTTGCTTGCCATGTTGCGCTGCAGGCCTCGTTGATTAGTGTTGTTTCATGTTCTCGTGTTCCTGAGGCCAAAAATTGCTTGCCTTTCATGTTGGGCTGCAGGGCGTTTTGATTAGTGTTCTTTCATGTTGTCGTGATACTGAGGCATGCCAGAAATTGCTTGCCTTTCATGTTAGGCTGCAGGGCTTGTGAGATAGTGTCCTTTCATGGTGGCAACAGTAAAATGTGGTTTATTCAAAGGCCTCCCAAGTCAATGGATGCTGTTGGTTGCAGGCAAGGTTCTGCTTGTATGTCATGAAGGCTCAAGGGTGGGCACCAGGCTGTGAAGGGAATGTATTGATCACGGTCGGACCTCAGCGTGCCAAACACGAGAATGGCCAATCTAGAGCGCAGAAGCTGTGATTTGGATTGTGAGCAGTCGCCATTAGAATACTGATTTGCGTCAGAACGGCAACAAAGGGGAGTGCAAGGAAGGCATATGCAGTCATGTGCAGAAGGACAAGTATTACACGAGCAAGGCTTCTTAGGACCAGGATCTCACACAACAAGCTGCCAGGCAAAATTACCCACCAGACTCTAGCAAAAGGCAGTGTGTACCTTTTGAAGGGAGAGCAGTTGCCCATGCAAAGGTCAGTACGTACCTTTTGAAGGGAGAGCAGTTGCCCATGCAAAGGTCAGTACGTACCTTTTGAAGGGAGAAGCAGTTGCCCATGATAGCCCAGGCATGGGGGGAGCGGCGGTCCTGGGCGATGGCTTCTTGGGCCAGGTAGCTCACCTCCACCTCCCTCTTCATGTGCCACAGCACAGTGCTGTAAACCTCCAGCCCCTGCATTGCCTCACCAAACGTGACGCAAGAAACACATGTGCAGAGCACAGCATACTGCATAGCATAGGTGAACGTAGCAGGTCACAGTAACTGGAAAATTAGCTTCCCATTAGCGTCCACTTAAGGTACGATGAGGCCAGAATCCCATCCGCGATTTGCTTAGTTGTGCCACCTTAATCAGGTCCTCCGTGAATTCTCTCTTAGCCTCACACCCCGATGCTGCAGCAGCAGCAAGAGCAAGAGGAAGGGAAACTAGTGTGGGGGTGCATTGCTGTACTGCATGGGATGCACACCCCCGGCACACCCCACCAATGCCCTGGATGTATGATCATGCCATTAGCCACCGCAATTGGTAGCAGCCAGGCGAGGCTCAACAGAATGAGACCAGTTTTGATGCGCAGCTGGGCTTTCATTCAGCACTGAAGACAATGATGATGGTCGTGTGAAACAGGACCACACTGATCACCAGGACTGAGAACACAGCTTGGAGGTGTATGATGCTGCTGCACACACTTTCTTGCCTACACCTGCTTCTGCATTGATTGGCAAGACAAGAGCACATGACAATGCAACAATGTGTCACATACACATACACAGATTTTTAGATGCAGACCTTGCCATCCTCCAGCTATGATCACCCTGGTGGCTTTTCATGCAGTACAGTTTCAGACATGTGTGCCAAGCCAGCACAGCATCTCATGTAGAACAAGGAGCATTTCATGTAGCACAGCATCTCATGTAGAACAAGGAGAAGCATGTTTGACACAAACTTCACCTCGAGTCTATGCCGATCCGCCTGGCGGGCGAACTCAAACACATTGGCGGCAGCTGGATAGTCCACCATCTCGTAGTAGGCGCGGCCCAGCTGGCACAGCACCCACCCTGTGTTGAACTGCGCTGGGCTCAGCTTATGAAACGCCACTGTTGCTTCCTGTACAGAATAGAAAGCAGGTGCTCTTGTCGGCATCCAGTCAGCATCCAGTCAGTATTGAATGATGCAAATTTGAGCCACTGCTGCTGTGTGTGCTGTGCTGAGGACGCAGGATCTGTTGTTGCACATGGTCTATACCCACACGAAACTTCACGGCGCTATTCACACAGTTGCACCCATTGTTGCATGCCTCTAAATCACAACCAGGCAGGCAAACAGGTGGCCAGAAATTCGGCAGCAACTACAGCTGAGCAGGTATGTCTGACATTTCCCCCTGTGGATTGCATGTCCACATGCAATAGTGAGAATTTGCACTGTGAACAACAGAGGCTGGCGAACGCAGACAGGGTGCATACTTGGCAGTGGTACTTGCTGAGCAGGCATGTCTGACATTTCGCCCTGTGAATCACATATCCAAATGCAATAGCGAGGACTTGCGCTGTGAAAAGCAGAAACTGGATAAGAGACAGGGTGCGTACTTGGCAGTGGTATTTGCTGAGCAGGCTGTAGGCTTCCCCTATGGTTTGCAACAGCTGCAGGACAGCAGCATGGCCTGCCGGGGTCTTCTGGCCCTGTGCAGCCCCCATCTCTGGGCTCTGCTGAGAAGCACCTGCAGCACACCTTCACTGCATCAGACATGACAAAGCATCAGATGTGAGAGGTTTGCAGCATCAGGCGTGAGAAGGTCACGTCGTGAGATGCAACAGATTCACAGCAACAGATGCAACAGGTTCACAGACTTAGATGCAGCATGGTGTGCAGCATCAGATTGAGAGGTTTACAGCATCAGATTGAGAGGTTTACGGCATCAGATTGAGAGGTTTACGGCATCAGATTGAGAGGTTTACGGCATCAGATTGAGAGGTTTACGGCATCAGATTGAGAGGTTTACGGCATCAGATACAAGAGGTCTACAGCATTGGATGTGAGAGGTTCACAGCATCAGATGTAAGATTCACAGCACCAGATGCAAGATGTGCAGTGGGTCAGACACTGTGCAGGTGCAGTGAGATGCTGCTCCCATGAGACTTGTGTTGCTAAATCACATGGTTGCAGCACACAGGGGCTTGGCTGGAGGGCACCAACCCACTACAAACTGACGCAGGCATCACTTGTGAGTCTTGGCAAAGCATACAATGTAATGTACATTGTCTCTGCAAGATTTTGATACAAGTAATACAGAGACTGTCCAGCAGCAAGCTGACATCCGTTCCTATGCAGAGCACTGATGACATTTGGATGTGAAAGAAGGTGTGTAGCATCTAGCTGACTGCTAATCTTACAGAGCCGCAATAAGGGAACTTGCTTGTGCATGATAGTGAGGAAAGTTGGATGCGAAGGCTGTTGAGAGAAGTTGGATGTGAAAGATGGCGGGGACAGCTGGATGTGAAAGATGTTGAGGAATGCTGGATGGGAAAGATATTGACAAAGGCTGGACATGAAAGATGGTATGGAAAGCTGGATGTGAAAGATGGTATGGAAAGCTGGATGTGAAAGATGGTATGGAAAGCTGGATGTGACGATGATATGTATGCTTGGATGTGAAAGATGGTGAGAAAACTTGGGTCTGAAAGTATGAGCGTGCTTGATGTGCAAAATGGCAATCTGAGGTGGAGGTGGTAACGCCAGTGAGTCAAGCTGGATGTGAAAGATGGTAAGTATGCTCAGATGGTGAGAGAAACTGGATGCGAAAATTGATTAAATATGGTTGGTTGTGGACCTGAGGTGGAGGCAGTGGCACCAGTGAGAGCTCGGCGCTCAAGAGCCATCTGAGTCTCCCGGTGCTGCCGTGCCTGCAGGGCTGCCTGCACCTTCTGGGCTGAATCTAGAGGGGCAGGCGCTACTCTGCTTCCCCGCCTGCTTGCACACACAGACACACGGTCAAGCACTCAGCCGGACGATCAGACGTTTGTGCATCCAATCATGGTGGCATGGGTTTTTGTGCTCACTTTGAGGATTAAGACATGCCTGTGTGCAGGACACAGGCACCGTATTGAACGCTGCCCTGCTGACAAGGGCTTGGCCAGCAGCGCATGCGCATGCGCATGAGCAAACACACACACACACACACACACACATTTTGAAAACAAGTGATTTGGTTGCAAGAGCCGTTCAGGCAAGCTACAGTAGCAAGGACCACAAGATCGTGGTTGCAGCTAACAAGCTGGAAGCACCAGCTGCTGCAGTGGACATCAGGAAGAGCACAAAGTGTAGACAAACACCACAGTGTTGCTCATGAAGGGCGCAAAGCGTGACAAACATGACAGTGTTGCTTCAGGAAGGGCGCAAAGTGTGACAAACACCACAGTGACAAACACCACAGTGTTGCTCATGAACATGAAGGGTTATGTGCACAGAAGGGGGATGGAAGGGGGCCACCCACCTGAGGGTGGCAGAGGGCTCTGAGAAGAGGCGGCCAGAAACCTTACGCAGCTTGCCAGTATCATCCATGAACTTCCACCTTTGACTGTTGCTTGCCCCAGTCTGGGTGGGGCTAGGGGCTGGGTGGGTGCTGGGGGTGGCCGCCTGTGAGGTAACTACCCCCCTGGGAGGGGGCGCTGCCCTGTAGGGCAGGGCTGGAGGGGCAGCGTGTGCGTATCCTGAGGGGGACGGGGTCACGAACACCCCAGGGGAGGGGGTCTGCATGGGATAGTCATTCTGCATGTCACATACCAAATTCAGACCATGCAAAGCATCTGCTGGCTGCATGCCCCTCTGGCTGCTTCAGTTACTGCTGTGTAGATGACACTTAGTCACTACTGATGTGACTAAGGGTACAGAAGCAAGCCAGGGACCAAAGATTGCACAGGGGGAGCAAATGCATGAGCTTGCACATGTGAGTGTGAGCTCTGAGAATGATGCTGACTGTGAGCATGAATTGAGTGTGAGGCTGAGCTGACTGTGAGGATGATCTTACTGTAAGAATGAGCTGACTGCGAGGCTGAGCTGACTGTGAGGATGAGCTAACTGCGGGGATGAGCTTGGGACTGACTGTGAGATTGACTTGCCTGTGATGCTTTGGAGGCTGAGCTGACTATGAGGATGACCTCACTATCAGGATGAGCTGACTGTGGGATAAGCCGACTGTGAGCATGAGCTGACTGTGCGGGTGAGCTCTGAGAATGATGCAAGATCTGGATGTAGGATCTGCCAGAACCAACAACACGGCAGGTGTTATGTAAACAACAGACACAGGCCTAAAATGGCAGTATGGCAGGTGTTGTGTGAAGAGCAGACACAGGGCTGTACCTGATGAAGCTGACGGCCAACAGGGAACTGATCAGCAACTGAAGTGCTTGTCAGCGCCAAGGGTGTCACTTCCATTCCTCTGCCTCCCTGCATCCCCAAACAAAGCCTAAAGTGTGAAGAAGATTCATACACTTCATATGCTTTGCCTTGTAGAGTCTGACACAGCAACCAGCTCATCCCCAAACAAAACAAAAAAGTGTGCTTGTGCTTGATACCTTTTGTATGCCTTGCCTGAGGATATGGTTGAGACTGTCACAGCAGACAGCTCATCACTGTTTTAACAAATGATGCAGCACTGCATCACAACCTCAGTATGGCAGGTCGGACTGGCTTCAACAAAAGGCACAGCAGACAGCTCATCATGGTTTCAACAAATGAGGCAGCATTTCGTTACAAACCCAGTGTGACAGGTCAAGAATGGCTTCAACAGAAGGCACAGCAAACAGCTCATCATTATTTCAGAAAATGATGCAGCATTGCACTACTACAACCTTAGTGTGGCAGGTCAGAATGGCTTCAACAAAAGGTCTCAAAAGGTGACGTGTGTACCTGTTGGAATATAGCTGCAGAGGGCGGAGGGCCAACATTGGTGTTCTGCTGGGCTAGTGGTGTGCCGTGCTCTGGCACCATGCCCACATTGTTGCGCGCCAAGGCATGCTCATTGCTCAACAGCTGTGCCGCATCATCTTCACCGCCTACATTGGGAAGGCATTGTAAGGTAATGTAGTGTAAGGTAATGTATTGTAAGGTAAGGTATTGTAATGGGAACAATGGCTGACTCTCAGACTGCCATGCTAAGGTGAATTGAGCACATGATTGATGCGTCACCTGCTATGTTGCAACAGAGACACTGCAGCTTTAGGAAACAGACCAGCAAAAGATTGGGCACATGCAGTTACAGTGAGGATGTCAGGATCACCAGAATGCAAGGGGCATGCGAGCATGCAGCTCACCACAACCTTGCGTGCTTTTATAGCACAAAGAGCCACATGCTTTTACAGCCTGGTATGTGACTACATCTTGAGCCCTAGTGTGAGACTGGTGTTACCAACTGTGAGCATGGCATGGCATGGCATGGCATGGCATACTGATGGCAGTTTTATGCCATGTGACTTGTGACTGCTATGACTCACCCAGCATGCACAGCTCCTCATAGGCTGACCACAGCAACGGATCCAGGGTGAGCGCAGCTTTGTGATACGACTGAGCCACTTTGTGCCGGTTGGTCAACCGACATATCTTGCCAAGCAAGTAGAAGCCTGCTGCACCATTGGGAACCTGTATGACACTCCAGAGACTCTTGGCATGCCCAGACAAATGCTGCATCAGCTCACCAGGTCATGTCACAAACAAGCTTGACAGAGCATTGTTGGTGTAACTGAGAGCGCATGCCTGCTCTGCATTTGGGCAGGCTAAAGGTTCTGTGCTCTCTTCTGGTTTGCAGAGCAGCATAGCGCACATTGAGAAGCAAAGATCACGATGTTGAGGAGCTGTATAGGTATGCATGCTGCAGTGCTTGACTTCATCACAGCCTTACATCAGTGCCATCGTTGTTTGGATTGAGAGCCTGCTCAGCTTCTGTGTACTTGTTCATGCTCATACAGCACTGAGCCAGCAACCACCGGCTCTGCACATCTTGACTGCCTGAAAAAGCAGAGGATGCTGAGTGAAAAGTGCACATCTCCATGAATGACATTGCAGCTTGCTCTCAGGCAGTCTGTCGCATTGTGCAGCAAACCTGCATCAGACACTGTATCCATCCTAGGTGCATGAGATTTGCATGCATTGTATTTGCATGTATTGTATAAGCAAACCATTGGTGCAGTCACACACAGCAAACAGAGGAACAAAGGACATGCTTACCCATGAGGAGGTGATATGCTCGATGTGCCTGATCTGATCTGTAGCAGCAGGTTGCCAGCAGGAAGGTGTTGGCCTGAAAGATGCAATACTTGCTGGATTGTCTGTCAGGTGAAGTCAGTTTTCACAATTTTCATAACCTTGTTGCAGCGTTGATTTGCTGATAACTGATGACTGCAGTCACCTCAGAAGGGTAATCAGCGACCAGGCGCTCACACATGAAGCGCGCGTTGCTCATGAGGTACAGTGACAGACTCTCATTGACACAGGCGACCATATGACGCTCTGCTGCTGCATCGTCCATGTCTGTGAACATATGTCCCAAAGCCTCTAGCGACTACTTGTTCGAGTTTGACGTCTGCAAGGAATTTTCGATCCAGAGAGGACTACTGTCGAGGCTCACTGCTGCATCCCTATCTTTCCTTAGGGAAAGATCAGCTGCAAAGACCTTTTTTAGCAGGGCAGCTCGCGCACAGCCTATGTCTCAGTCTCTCCTGGCCAATGAGCTGGGTCCTGGAAAAACACTGGTGCAGCAAAGGTCATGGTTGCGCCGCAGCGTGCTCGTGCCTGCAACGAACGAGCAGCGCAGGCTGGAAAACGGCGATGTACCAAGATCAGTGCCGCCTGTGCCTGTTCAATGCTTTGATGTCCACCAAGAGGCGGTGCAAACTAACGCAGCAACGCTCTGCGACGAGCTGCACGTCTGACAAGGAGCCGCTGCGACCGCAACGTTCGTCAGACTTCCAAGTTTCGAGCGTATGAAATGGCTTGACGAAGAGGAATGGGAGCAACTCAGCCGTGACTAATTGAAGTTGACTCGCTCCCTGCAATCCCTCTATCGAGCCATCAGTCCAGCCAACAGGTGCGACGAAGCGTATGTATCACGCCTTATCGTATGACCGTGACGCCTTTGAACTGCCTCCCACTCCACATCGTGTATAGGGGAGCTTCGGCAAAGACTGTTGGCTTCGCCTGCCTTATGATCCGCTAAGACATAGGCAAGTTAGGTCATGTCTGGATTCTCTTTTGCCGTCGGCAATAAGAAGAAGACACCATTTCAGGTAGGGCGTGGAAGGAAGGCAAAGAAGGCTGCAAAATTGCAGGACAGTTTGCTCAGCCTGCCACATGTGTTGCAGAAGCACAAGGAACAAGAGGAAGAGAAGAAGCGAGTGCGTGTGACCAGACATCTCAAGCAAAGCCTGAATTTCTGAAAGTTTCTGTCGTTGCTGCTGTCTCCTGCTGCATCCTGCTGTCTTGTGGTGCAGAAAGCAGATGCGGAGGCTGCTAAACTATATGAGGACTTCGTGGAGTCCTTTGCAGAAGATCCTGCAGAAAAGGGCCCAAAGGCTTTTGTACGTGGTGAAGTCATCCAGCCAGGACAGCGGCCTTCAGACTCAGGTGCCAATCCACAACACAACAAGACCTGCTTGTCACATACGCTGAGACTGCAAGCCTGTTCGCAGGTGAACCTCCACGGCGTGCTGGCAAGTATGTTCCAAAGTTCCTGCCGCCTTCCATGGCTGCAGCACTGGCGGCGCCTGAATCCAAACCAAACTTCCTAGAGGTACCCAGCAAGACCTGCCGTGATGCATTTCATCTGACATTGCTGTCCACAATTGCACACACCTGTTGTTCATCTTGTGGCTGCCCGGCACTGACAAGCCTGCTTCAACATGTGTTCTGTTCTGTACGTGACGCTGCGATGGTGATGTCCTGCAGTCAGCTGTGTTGCCTCTGCCAACGCCTGCCACTGGTAGCAAAGGCAAACAACCCCGTCAAATTGATGCCATGTTAGAGAATCTGAAAAGGTAGGCAGGGTTTGCAGGTTTCAGACGGGGGCCACATGGTATCGAGTTCCACACAAATGGGTACTGCAGGGCCCTGTTCCCTCGTAAACAAAAGTCGTTGGTCATTCGCATGCCTATCCATGTGCTCGTATGATCAGAATGGACATCAGCCGCTGAGCTGACCTATCGGCCTGAGTTTCACTCAGACAAATGCTCAGCTCTGCTCAGCTGAAGTCATAGCCCCTGTCTGTTTGTTCTGTACTCTCACCCTTCAGGCTGCAGACCTTACCAGCTTTGCGCAGAAGCTTTGCTTGGTCACGGCATTCATGCTTGACACTTGCAGTTTGACAACTGCAATGCCACAGCCGCCAACATGTTGCTGCAATTCCCTCACACAATGGCCTCTGGGTCTTGACTGCCTTTCGCAATCCTTGCGTGCCTGATGTGGAAACTGCCCACCTGTATGCAAAGGCAAGGCAAATTGCAGGGAGCAAGATGGCTGCCTTTTGCAATCCTTGCATGCATAATGTGGCTGCCAATCTGTATGCAAAGCAAGGCAAAGTGCAGGGAGCAAGAGCTGGAAAGCGTTGTTATCATCATCATCATCGTTATTATCATTATTGTTTTTGGTAAATCGTAGGGAGCAAGAGCGGCGTGAGGAACGGCAGAAGATGAGGGCGGATGCTGGGGGGGTGCTAGACCCCATGGATGATGAGGGGTCCTTTGATGATGGCGACCCTTACACCACCAACCTTTACATTGGTATGACACATATGCTTCGGCAACACAGGCCTCTTGCAAGCTTGTGTGATCTGCATTCAATCATGATTGTTGTTGTCGAAGCTCGCAATGCCTTCTGTCCCAAACTTACTGGCATCAGCCTGTGGTTTTGTCTCAGAACATGAAAGCAGCATGTCTGTCTGCAAGAGTGATTTTGGGTTTGGCATTGCTTCATGTCTGCAGCTGTGTTTGACATTGTCATCGAGTTCATGTACCTGCTGGTGCTCTGCTTTGCTTCAAGCCTGAAGCCATTCGCTCTTCTATGTTCCTGCTGCAAGCACTCCAAGCTTTGACGTCAGCTGACAGCTGTGTCTGAACATGCTGTTATATTTTGTCATGTGACACCTGCATTGCCAATACTGCACCCATGGGAATAATACTGTAATAGTGCATTCACAATGATGCACGGTGGGTACTTTGCACTGCCAACACCATACTTTTGCTGCAGGCAACTTGTCAACCGACATCAATGAGGAAATCCTGAAGAAGGAGTTTGGCCGGTTTGGCAACCTGGCAAGTGTGAAGATCATGTGGCCGCGCGATGATGATCAAAGGCGCAGGGGCCGCAACTGTGGCTTTGTGGCTTACATGGTCAGTCTTGCAGATTCCAGACTGCCCTGTTGCCCTGTTCTGCCTTCATACCTTGTGACTGACAACTTGTAGCAAATGATCTGCACGTGGCAATTTGGCTGCTGCAAGACACGTTATGTGGCCCGCTTTTGGATTACTGCATCAGACTAATGTAGCAGCAGATCATCATCCCTGCGTTCATAGCTGAAGGAGACATGATGTAACGTTCTACTTCTTGTGCATGACTTCTTTCTGGTTACATCATTCAGCTGTCAATCTGGCACTTCAGTCTGTATCAAGATGGGTTGCTGCAGTAGCAATGCCAGGTGTCAGTCATTGGTACCGTTGAGTGACATGTGCAAATCTCCAGAATGCAGGGTTTTGTCAGCTGAAGTATCCTAGCGTGCTTTTTGCTACTGCATTGCAAGATGCAAACAGCACATAATGGTTGTCAGCTACACAGGCTCATCTTGCAGCAGCCTACCAGAACAGTGCACATCCTGCATCTGTTGTTGAAACTTGCCGGGCATCCCCAGACCCTTCTGCATCGAATCTGTTTAGAGAATAAGACAATTGACATGTGTGTTCTGAGCTGCTTCTGTGTCGAACGCCTTGAACACTTAGTGCTTAGCGTATATCGTTTTCCCATTTATTGTCTATTGACTCCCCTGATGAGTCCTCACAACAAGAAATGTAACTGACTGATTGATTGATTGATTGATTGATTGATTGATTGATTGATTGATGTGCAGAATCGAGAAGAGGCACAGCGTGCCAAGGATGATCTAAATGGCATCATGCTGCATGACAATGAGCTGCGCATTGGCTGGGGTAAAGCCATCCCCATCCCTTCAGCCCCCATGTTTGTGCTGAACCCCCCTGGGGGTGTGGCCCCTGCAAGGGGCGCCACCATCGCACCCCCAGGGGCGCTTGCGGCAGCCCTAGGGCCTTGGGGCGTTCCTGGTGCACATGACCCAAACTTTCCTACAGGTCAGCCAATTGCATCCTAGATTGTGATCATATCAGGAACACACACAAGGGTTTGTCAGCAGAGCAGCTGACAGGAGTGTGAGACCAAGTGCGCTGCACAGGGGACTTTATACCCACTGGACCCTCATCTGCACATGCTGCATACAGAGTAGCCTTGAATTGCTGGGCAGCCCAGCATAGTACATGGCTTCCCATCAAATTGACGCCGAAAGGTGTAGTCTTTTCTTCTCTAGCCTTGAATCTGGCTTGCTGAACAAAGTGATTATTATACAGATGCTTGCTGTTGGTCTGATGCAGTGCCAGACATTGAGGTTGGCTTCCCATCAGATGAGCGCATCCGCTACATCATCGACACCATGGCTGTCTACGTC
>JAABUK010008235.1_pt1 | contig 14722 bp, 22 predicted proteins | sample 5559141 | NCBI WGS metagenome assembly JAABUK01 (sample SAMN10711869, study PRJNA513367) | rock metagenome | isolation source: Antarctica rocks | place: Antarctica: Victoria Land, Pudding Butte nord | collected 2016-01-03
GTTGCAAACTGATGATATGATGCAGGGTCATTAGGCCCTGCTGCATGTGATCGGACGTGTTGTCTGGCCGAAACATGTAAAATATTTCTTCTTCTTCTTCTTCTTATTGGGTTTCAAATACGAAAAAACTTTTGCCCATAGATCCAGGGGCAGCTGGCAGACGGTCTCTGCAGACGTGCTGGAGGAGCGTGTTCTGCTGCGGAAGCACAAAAAAGCATTGGAAGATAGTCACCGATCTCGACGACCCAGCAATGTAACATATTTTGCCGCCACAAGGCATTCAAAGAAAGCTTGATCCTGTTTTACCTGCCGCGCATGATGCTTGTGAAGGTTCAGCAAAAATGGCACAAGTTGGAATTTTGAGGCAAGTGTAAGCATTTGCTTTTCAAAGTCTCATAGACAAAGTGCAGAAGTGAGCGGGACGGTCTGCTGGCTGCCAGCAGAGATCAAGTCAGGCAGAAATGTCTCTGAGCTTGGCATACGCTTTGGCGGGTGGGCCGCATTTGCAACTGTATCTTTGGCAAGGCCCAGCTGACATTGCAGAGTAAAGAGAACTGCTAAAACTCTGTGTGGAGGCAGTTGTGACTCATCAGACCACTAAAATAGCGTTCACTATGTTCCTATGGCCAAATGATGACATGTGCTGATTTGTACTGATGCAGCAGTCTGGTCTGCGCCTCAACTTGGCAAGTGTCCACCCTCAATGAGCAACCACCTAACATGAAACAGATTGGTGACAACGATGAAGCGGTCGGTCTCAAGTCACGAGGAATAGAAGCCAATGGCATAACAATAGAGTCATAGATCATGTATGTGAGAAAGATATCATCGATGCAGCTGGTCACTGCATGCAGCCGAAGACTGGCAAATGCCATGGTAGCAGTTGATTTTTACTTGCTGCTCTGTACACCATTTCATATATAGAACAATTGACTGTTGATCATGAGACAGCCCCTTCTGCTACTACACCTTCAAACGTCTTTGGCTCAGCCAAAGGGACATGCCTAGAACACATATTATACTTTATACAGGCCTTGACATGCCTCTGCACTCTTGCCGGAAGATTATACAATCTGAAACATGTGAGCACTAACCAGCATGCAAACTGCCACTGATCTATTGCTTCAGTAGTGTCTTGATGAACCTCGGGGCCCTGCAGTGCAACAGAGCTGTCTGAGGCATATAAGGAGAGAGAACTCGTTTGCAAGATTTGCCAAGATCAAGCAGGCAGGACATGCATCACCAAACAGGCATGCTCACAGAGCAAACAGCAGTGCCTGAGCTGGCTAATGACAAGTGGAAAGAACATAAGGGTGCATGATCACATGGCACAAAGCAGATGGAGCAGTGCCGAGCTGCTCAGGGTAACATCACACTGCTACCTTGCAAAAAACCAAGGCAGCAACACTTGAGCTGATTGTTGATTAGTGACTGCAAACAAGATTTCCAAGACCCAGCCTGGGAGTCAGAAGAACAGCAGGTCACATCACCAACTTCCAGACATGGGACAGAGGATGAAACAGAGGAAAAGAAAAGATAAGGAAAGAAAAGAAAAAAGAAAAGTTTACGCTTTTCAGCGATCATAACAAGAGCCTCCTAAGGCAGCAGCCCGGAAAGAGACAGAGGGTAAGGCAGAAAGTATGGGCAGCAGTACCTGAGCTGCCTTGAGGGCCTTGCTGCCCTGTTGGTCCCCTGAAGTTGCTCTGCAGCCCAATGTCCTGCCGCCCAAATCCTGCAACACAAACAGGGCTTGTGATCAGTTGATAACGGAAGCACATCATGCTTTTGGAAGCATATCTGTCGTGCACTGAACACTGCGTTTTTTGTTGGTGACAAAATCCGGCACCAGCAATAACCTCTCTGCTACCCACCACAGCAGCCGTAGCAACTCCCAAGCTTTGGCAAGGCTATGAGTGGTGGCTATCACACACAGCACCACATGTTGCACAACATGGGTTAAGGGACACACAACAGGTGCATGTTGCACAATGTGCATTAGGACACACAACAGGCGCCTGGGAAACCAAAATGCCTCACCTCCAAATTCGCCTGAAAAGGCGGAATCCTGTGGTCCAGAAGATCCCCTGGAGGCATTCTGGCTACCATTGGGATCAGATGATCCCCTGGAAGCATTTTGGCCATTGGGGGTGGCAGGCTTGCCAAAGATGGCGTTGATGTTGGAGTCATTGGTGGCTGCACCACACAGGCAGACAGTCAGACAGGCTGTCATCATGGGAGACAGTTAATGTTAAATAATATACCCAATGCAAAATTTACCCAGGCTAATGTCAAAGGTATGAACACCTTCCAACTGCATGCAAACGTGTGTTATACTTGCAGAGACATGTGGGCTTTGGTTGTGCCTGTCACAGCCAGAACTTGTGCCCCGACCTCTAAGCTCTCATACCAACTCATGCCCAATGCAGCAATTGCCAGCTCAGCCACTTTTTTCCAGTCAAAACAATCTAGTAGCAAAAACTGAGAAGCAGCAACCCATTGTGAAAACAGACTTTTGAGCAGCAGGATTTTTTGGCTATGTGTGCTGAAACTGCTGTGCGCAAATGCAACAATGAAATAGGGAAGCTTCAAGAACTTTGGGGCAGTCCGCCTAGACAGCCAGTATTGAATGTCTGCAAGGCACCTGTGTATGGTAGCCAAAAGTGTACATTTCCTACAGAGTGAAGAAAACAACGAAATGAAGGAAAACAATGTGGAATGCATCGAATATTGTCAAAGGCACTCACGCTTGTTGCTGTCAGGCCTGACTGATCCTGATGGGCCTGAGGACCGAGCTCCAAATCCATCTCGCCCTGAGGCATGAGTGCCCGAGTCAGCAGGGCCTGAGGAGCGAGGGTTAGAGTCTTGAGGGCCTGAGGTCTCAGTGCCTGAGTCACGAGGCCCTGAAGAGGGCAGCCCTGAGGAGGTGAGTCCTGAGAAAGGATTGGCATTGCTCTGAGCTGTGTGAGAGCCTCTTTTGCCAAAAAGGTCATTGATGTCTGAGTCATTGCCAGCTGCACCAAGTACGACACATTCAGTGTGAAATGAAAATGTACATCGACAGTTGATGTTCTGCATGACCCCCAACTTATGACACTTTGCGCGTGACTGCATCTTTTACCTTGCACACAACATTGGTATGATTGCATGGATGCATGTACACATGCGCATCACACATATGAGTAAGCTTGTGATGTGGGTAAATGCATGTACTGCAGGTGAGACTTTGTTTACCGGCTGCCTACCAACACCTGCTCAACTAACATTGAAGTCATCAACTCGTTAGCAATAAAGTCTCGCAACCAGCGTCTATTGCTGACTTCCTGATGAGTTCCATTTTAGTTGAGCGGGTGTTGGCAGGCAGCCGGTAAACAGACAAGTACAGATTGCCGTCCTACAGTGCAGCCAATGGCACAACTGCATCATTGTTTCATGTTGCTGTTGCAATGATTGGGGCTGACACATGAAGCACATTTGCAGGCTGAATTCAAAATGTGCACACCTTGTCCAAAGTTGGTAGCAGCTGAGCCTGAAGATGCCGAGTCTGATGATGGTGTGCCTGAAGAGGGCTTTGATGCATTCTGTCCACCAGTTTGTCCACCAGTTTGGGAAGTCCTCTGTCCACCACTCTGTGTGCTACCCTGTCCACCACTTTGTGTGCTACCCTGTCCACTACGTTGTCCTGGGCCACCTCCAGTCTGAACAGTGTTGGGAGCAGCATGAGAGCCTCCTTTGCCGAAGATGTCATTGATGTCCTGGTCATTGGTTGCTGCAGCAGCATACATTGTGTTTAGCTCAACAACCAGGATGTCATTGATGTCCTGGTCATTGGTTGCTGCAGCAGCATACATTGTGTTTAGCAACAACCGATGTGAGTTTGGTCAGTGTAATGCAGTCTTGGGTGTGGAGCCAACTCAGCAGACATCCTGGCTTGAAAGCATAGGTCAATAACATAGCTCCACAACCAATCTCAAATTTTGTTAGTATGTTGCAGTCTGGGGTGTGGAGCCAACTCAGCTGACATCCTGGCTTGACAACGCAGGTCAATGCACCTTGTTAAAATAAACACAAAAAACGTATCAAATGCTTGAGAGCAATAGTCATATAATATCTTTTTTTGTTCCAAAAACATTTTACATTTACAAAGAGCGCAGCACTATAGTGGGCCAAAAGGCAGGGCAGCCATACCTTGCTTTTGGCTCAGAGCAGGGGCTCCAGTGGTCACAGTACTACTGCCTTTACCACCACTCACACCACCAGTCTTGAATGGACTCTCTTCCTGGCTAGATGCCCCATCCTTCTGCCCTGCATTCTTTGTACGGCCATCGGTCTTGCTTGAAGACCCGTCCTGACTGCCTGTCAAGCTGCTGCTGTTCTGCCCATTGCTGCCAGCACTGCCACTGGTCTTGAAGGGAGACTCCCTTGGGCTGGGGTCACTAGGGGACCCACCCTGAGTCTGTTTGCTTGGCTTGTTTGTGAGAGCACCCTCCATGAAGTCACGCACGTTGGAGTCCTGGCTGATAGCTGCAGTACAGCAGAGACTTTGTCACCGCGTTGTAGTAGATTCGTTTGTGGTTAAAGCTGAGCTGGCTTTGGTGGTGTGACCACTCTGTAGTCTCATGGAGGGTGCTCTCAACAAACTCATATACGCTGGAGTCCTGTCTAATGACTGCAGACACATCAGAGAGGGATCATCGCTGACCAAGTTGTCAAGAACTTTCTTGACACCAACCATGCTGCACAAGGTCCATAGTTGCAATTTGCTGGTAGCAGTACAGCCAACAAGGGCACACAAGCCAAGACACAAAAAGATGCAGCCAAGTCTGATGCAGCATGACATCCAGCGTCTTGACAGTTGAGTATCTGGCAACTAGTTTTTGCTGCCATCGACCCCAGGTATTATGGCATGCTACACTTTGATACTCCACACCATGCAAGACAGACATTGCTTCAACATATAAGCATCCAGAGAGCACTTGAGAGGCGTGCTTGTTGCAACAGCAAACCCTCAGCAGAGCTGCAGTGTGGAACTCTGCTCTGTCAACAGGGTTGCAACAGACAACGCTTGAATATGCAAGCATTCAGAAAGCTCTTGAGAGACGTGCTGCAACAGAGCATCCTCAGAAGATCTGCAACTCAGTTTTTGACACAGCAGAATTGCAGACGGCAGACCTGCTGGGTGTCAACAGGAGGAGGTACCTGATCCAAGGCTGAGTCCACACCCTCAGAGGTGCCTATGCTGTTGGGCAATGCAAGTTTGATTTTCCACATCAAGGGAGGCAACAGACAATGCTTCAACATACAAGCATCCACAAAGCAGTTGAGGGGCATGTGTGTTGCAACAGCAAACCCTTAGCAGAGCTGCAGTGTGGAACTCTGCTGTGTTAAAAGGAGGAGGTACCTGAGAAACATGTAGCAACAGAAGATTCTAAACAGGCCTGCAGTGTGGAGACTCAGCTTGCAATGAGCTGTACATAGGAGCTGATCAACAGAGGTGTCACAAAGGAAACAGACTGTCATGGTGAAGCATGGAAGATGGACACATCCTCAGAGGGACAGCTGCTGTGTCAGCAGGAGGAGGTACCTGAGCCAAAGGCTGAGTCCACACCCTCAGAGGTGCCTGTACTGTTGGCGCCAAGGGAGCTTGCTGACGAAGCACTCTTACCAAATATGTCGCTGCTTTCGTCGTCACCGATTGCTGCACAAACAGGAGCCAAGTCAGTAGATATGCACATTCATGAGATGTCAGTGCAGACCTTCAGTTTGCCTAGAGTTGTTGCTTGCACCACCATGACTTGCAGGGAGGGGGGGGGGGGGGGACGGGTGGGGGCCGGGGGAGGGATCCCAATCAATCGATGGGCTCCACAATTGACAGGACCTACTTTTGTCACCAATCATAAAAGCAATCATCAAGGTTTGTATCACACAGTGTTACGTTTCCATCCATACTGTTCAGCACACGTAAGAAACAGCGCCGCAAGTGCAGCAGTGCTTGACAAATAACGGAAAGCTTGTGTGTGTTGTCCTTCTTTGCGTTGAGCTAGCTTGGCAATGGAACAGGTTCAACACAAAAAAGGACAAAACATACCTGCTATCCCTTGCACAAACTCATGTGTGAAGCACTGCTGGACTCGCAGTGTTTTCTCTTACATATGCAAAGAACACAAGAAACAGTCATATTGCTGTGTTGGCCACTTCAGCATGAACGAGACAAGACAGCATATAATCAGGACAATTTTCCAAGGCGTGAGGTCAGGCGCCTATTCACAGGTGTGATTTGTGACTGGCAGCACCTAGTGCCACAGGATGCGTGACCACTGTGACTCTCAACGCATGCAGTGCTACCAACAACTTGGGGGTAGACTTGCGGTCAAAGGAAGCCACAGTAGTCAAGCACGTCATTTGACACTGCCGAATACCTGTTGCCAAATACTTGGACCAAACATACTGAGTATTGCCCATTTGATGGCATTGAAATCATCACAAGCCTGAGTAGGCAGGAACACCACAAAATGACACTGCCATGCAGTACTGAAGTAAGTAATATGTTTGATTGACTTGCAAGGGACAAAGCCCTGCAGTTGATGGATTTGCTAGATGCTGAGCAAAGTTCTGAGGTCTGAGATGCTGCTTATTGGACAGACCAAGCTGCAATGGCCAGAAGACCATGCTTGTTCACACACAGGGAGCTATAGAGACGTCTATTGCACAAACCAGCTGTGACTGTGTCTGTCTACACACGGACGGCTACAAAGCGCAGACCCCTACTGCATGCGTCAGCTGAGCAATGCAACACAGTTGACGTACTCATCGACTCACCACAAGGAGGCAGCTTTTGCACCAGCAATACGCTGCGTCACCAGTACGCTCTTGAAGCTAGCATGCAACAACAGTGCCATCATGCATGTTGCATGTCAGACGTTGGCAATGCCAAGACTGTGACGCAGGAATCCAGTTGGAATGGTAACAAAGATTGAAAAGTAACACTTACATATATCCTTCTTGAGGGGATCCTTAGCAGGCTCAGTGGTCAGCTTGTTGTGGGTGGGCTGGCGAGTGTTCTCTCCTAGGGTCCCAGAAGACAGGGGGGTGTACCCAGGGGTCTGGCTCTGGCCCAGCCCTGAGATGCTGCGCCCTGTATGCATGAAAGCCAAAGAGAGTGAATAGAGCATGAAAGCCAAAGGGATTGAATAGAGCATGAAAGCCAAAGGGATTGAGTGAAGAAACAAAGAGGTGAAACAGCAAGAAGCATGTGTGCTGCGCCCTGCATGCTATGAAGGAGCAAACAAGCAGGAAACAATAAACCATCTACTCATGGTGGGTTCTGCCTGATGAGGCGATTCACCCCTGCAGTGCAGACATGAAGCAAGTGGTAAAGTGCAGGGCTAACCTGTGTCCCCAGTGGTGTAGGTGTGCTGACTGGAGGTAGGCAGTGCCTGTTGGCCAGAGGAAGTGAGGTGAGCGCGCTGACGCACAAAGCCCAGCCTTTGGAACACAATCTTCCAGAAGTTGAACGTCAGGTAGCCTGTACAAGCAAATACTCCATTCATAGAGGATCTGACAGGAGAAATAATACACAATCACTTCTGTGACATTATTTGCACCATTATGTCTTGGGCTAGAACCAATTAGATTGGGATGATTCTTTGCAGCTTCACAGTCAATGCTTGTACAGCTTCACAGTCAATACCTGTGCTGTGGGTGTCAGGACTTGCATGCTGTGCTTGGCTCAGCTCAGTGCACTGTCAAGCTGTGTTGCAGAGCATCATGCAGTGAAGCAGCAAACGTATGCACAGAGTATATGACATTGTTACATTGTTGAGGGTCATGGCATCATCAGGTAAGCATACAAGTGCGCTGGTCATGCCTTTGATGAATTTGTTAAGGAGGAACAGCGGGCAGGAATGTTGAATCAGACTCATGGGAGAGGAAGCAAAGAGCTGCCTACCTGCTGCAGCAGTGGTTCCTGCACCACTGGCAACTGCTACTAGTCCAATGCTGGCAAGAGAAAGTGTGGTCGCTAACACCCCCACAAAGGTTGCAAATATGATGCCTGCAGCATGACACACCAGTGTGCTTGACTGTCACACAGCAACAGCACAACGTAATACAGGTTTGGACTGGGGATCTCACCACCGATCACGGCAAAGAAGATGCTGGTGAAAGCCACTGTTGCCATGAGCCCCAGAGCACCCACAGAGAACAGTGCGAATCCTGAGGCCGAATACAGCAGTGCTGCCAGCATGGCCTGCAGAGCACGGGATCCTTCAAGAACTCGAGCGAAGTGTCCTTGCAAGTTGCGTGAAGGCTCACGGGGCTTACCAGCCAGCCGGTGAACGTATGCGGCTTCAAGGCCTCAGCATGTCTCATGAAGAACACCTGGTCCTTGGGAGTGTTCGTCCGCGCGTCGCAGAAAAGCTGGAAGAGAGCATCGCGTGTGTGTTCTGGGAGAATACGCTTGGCAACGGCGTTCAGATGCAGACGACTGCAGCGCGAAGCAGACAGCGTGAACTCCGGAACGGGAATAACGTCGAGAGTCTGCCTGTCAGCATCAATACCTGTATGCTGCGCCGCTGACATTGCACACAGCAGTCACTATGGACTGAGACATGTTCCGCCAAGATTGCGTGGTGAGCAAGCTCCTGTTCCTGTTTTCCGACATGACCTATCGCCGTAAGCTAGATCACAAAGCTTCGTCAATTTCACACCTTACAAGCAAGAGTGGATAGAATACGGTATCTCGGAACTGATGCACAGATCGCTCGACTGCACAGCAGATCACTGCAAATTCCTCGTGGCTAGGTCGTAGGAGTTCTGGCCTGAAGCTGATGTGGTCAACATTCTGGTCAAGCAAGATCCGAAAGGAAAACCTAATGTAGCTGCCGATGTGGCAGTGCAAAACCCTGCGAATTGCCCGATCAATTTTGCCGTTCGCAGCAGGCTCAGCATCATTACTACATAAGACTATGAGACCTAACGCCCGCATCCTACGACACGGCCGTGCGCTCCCCAAAATCTGTGAGACTGGCGTAAAGTGGCTGCTTCTGCCAGTGTTTCTGAGACTAACATCGGCAGTCCGGTAAGGTCGTAGCCTGGTGATCACCCAGTCAAGGATACATGTCCAGCAGTGAGGCCGAGCGGGAGCTCTGGCGCCAGACAAGAAAGTACATCAATGGTACGTGTCTTCAAGTTTATGGCACTGGCAGTCGATGTGACACAAGCTCAACAGTGTCAGCGACCTTCAGAGTACGAAGACAAAGCAGCAGAGCTACAACTTGACTTGAAGCATGAACGATCGGCCCTAGAGTCTGCCACAAACCGTCAAAAGCAAGTTCAGCAAGGTGCGGCAACATCATGCGACCATGGATACTTTCCTTGCTCCATAAGTTCAGTGCTGCCTCAGTGATCAGTACCCTCCCTACTAGACCGTCTATGACTTTGCAGAAGCAAGCAGACAGAAGCAGCTCACAGGGACAGTACATCAGAAGTGCAATGAGCAACGCATACAGCTGCTGGTAAGTTCTGTGCTGCATTTGGATTTACATCAGGTTCCATTTTCTCCCAGGAAGATTTGCTTGTCTGGTGGCAGGACTTGCAAAAGCAGTCTCACATAGCCAGCTTAGAAGCAGCCAGGCTAAGTCAGCAGCTGCAGCTACTACAGAAAGATGTCGAAGGCAAGGTACAGATTCAGAAGCAGAGCAGGTATTTGTTATGCTCACAGAGGCGCCTGTAAGCATCAAACCCTTGCTCTCTATTTAGGGTCAGCATCAACCCTTGTTTGACGATGCAGGGACATGTATGCAGAACACTTGAAGGAGCAGAAAGGTGTGCTTGAGCAGTACACAGCTTACTGCAATGCAGCTTCAGACTAACGTTCTACAATACAGCCAACCGTCTTGCCATGTTATACTGTATACAGAGTGTGAAATATGCACACAATATTGAGGTCATTGGGCATAATTACACAAAGCAGGGTGCTCAAACACAGCTTGTAACACAAACACATATTGACATTTGCTCAATTTAAAAGATCGCATGCACCAAATCACACATCTTACATGGCTTGCAGACAACACAGATCAGAATGCACAGTCCAACAACACGTCAGCTTGTAATGAACTGTGATGATGGTGCTGTATCCAGAGGAACTGCGCCCTTGTTTGCCTTTGCTACTTCTGCGTCATGGTGCGCCTGTGCCTGACCCAGGGCATGTATCAACAGAGGCGGGGCAAATTGAGCATTGCCATCGTGTTCTTCACAGTCCTCACAGAAAGACAACAGGATAGTGTTCACGGCATACTCATAGACCTGCAAAGCAAGAACAACTAGAGACAGCACTGTGCTGGTGTCAATCACTGCAAAGTGCAAGACTTCCACAATGCATTATCAGCGGCATCAATGCTGCCGAGGACATGCAAGCATGGTCATGTATGCTTACAGAGTGGCTTACCTGTAGGAAAAGATTTGAAATGGTGTAGCCAACAAGGACCGAGATCAGCACTGGCATCAAGGGTGATGACAGGTATGTGCCGGCATGCCCCACTGGGTCTGTGTAGTATGTCAAGTCACTCAGCCCAAAGGCAAGCAGGCCACACGCTGCTGTCACAGCAATCTTGCCCATCCTTGAACACACAATCACATCCCTTTGAGCTCACTGATATCATGATTGCAACAGCAACCACTTTGTGTGCATTGGTCAACATCAGATGAATGCATCAAGAGATGCAACAGCAGCAAGTGCACCAACAACATTGGCCGACATGTTCTCAGCATGACACATCACATCTCAAGTGGCACACATGCACATACTCATTCTTCTGTTGACACGCTTACCAGACAACAACATCAACCATGATGTTTACTGCCACCAACCGCAAAGCATTGTTGACAATCAGCTTGATGGCTCTGCCCGCGCTAGTGCAGTAGCCTGTACCCTTGACAGCGACCACAATGTAGGCGTTCCTGTTTATGAACTGCATGACCTTCTGCACGTACCACATGAAGCACCTGCAGTGCAGAACACATCAGGAAGACTCAAGAAAAGACAAGTCTATGCTTTTCAGCGATCATAATGGGAGCCTCCTATGGCGGCAGCCGGGAGCTAAGGAAGACTTATTGACCCTGCCAAGCTGCTGCAGTTGTGCATCACAAGAGGCTTTGGACCAGAGCATGGCAATTTTGCTGACGCAATGCCATGCAATCCTGTACAGCTCTTGCACCATTGCACATCAATGCTATAAGGCTGCGCAGCAGATCTGCTGCACTTACAGGCATGAGCAAATGTTCAAATCTGAGGCAAAATACCAAAAATGTACTGCCACACAAAAATATATTATCCCAAAAGTCACACTCACCTGACACATGCCATGAGGTAGTTCAAGATCACGTTTCCAGGGTTGGCAGCCTTCATCTGGCGGTCCACATACTCCAGCAGTGCTCGGATGAACTGAATGACTGCAATGATGAAGCTGCCCAGAGCAATGGATCCCAAATGGTATCTGTAATGACATGTAACAATGCTCATACACATGTACAAGCTGACTGCCACTTCTCATGCACATGAACAAGCTGACTGCCACTTCAACTGTGCCTAATGGCCTCTTGACTTCATAACACAACTGAGTGAAAAATGTCTGGATGAAACCAGCAATGCCAGGGAGCCAGGCAAGACCTGCTCTGGTGCAATGACTCAGCATGCAGGCATATCTGCGGCGTATTGGTAAGAGCCAACTGATTGGTCAGCTTCAGGCAGATTGCGTTGCAGTTTGGTGACTTATCTGCACCTGCAGATGCTGTGGAGATGGTGCAAGGTGTGTTGCTTGGTGGTGGTGGCAGTAGAGATGTTGAGCATGTCACATGACACAGGCTGAAACATGAGCTCTGGTGCATCCCACAGCATTGCACCAAGGACTGAACAGTTACGCCGAGTTATGCGTGTCAATTGGAGATGTAAGCTGATGCAATGACCCAAGAAAGCACTCTTTGCCCTGAACCATCCTGCTGTTCCTGATGGTTTGGGAGAGTCCCTGCTTCAGAATTGCAACTCTGAAGCGCAGTGTGTTACAGAATGACGCACCTGAGAGTAGTGCGTATGGCATGCAAGACTGGGAAGTTTCAGAACGGCGCACCTGAGAGTAGTGTGTATGGCATGCAAGACTGGGAAGCGAGGCATGACCTCCCTGTTTCCCCTCGTCCAGTAATAGTGTGCAATTGCAAGAGCTACTGTCACATACCTGCAGAGCAGCATTTGGCCAGTGGGTCAGATAATAGTGTGCAATTGAAAGTGCTACCGTCACATACCGGCAGATTCAGTGTGTGGGTCAGAATGTAAACTGTCTTGTTGCATTGCATGCTTACACAGGCTCTTTCAAAACGCCTGGAAGTAAGTGTCACTGGGATGCAAAGCACATGAAGCACATGCACCAGTTGAGGCAAATAGCAGTTGTTACGCATCCAACATGATCATGAGATTCAAACCATGCATGCAGCCTGCGGCAACGCAGTCAGACTCCATACATTACTTGCAAGTGCGTGACATGGCATTGCGCAACATGTGAAGAAGAGAAACGCAATGGTACTTACCCAAAGCCTACAATGAACTGGTTGGTCCACAGCAGTCCAAAGAAGTGATAGATGAAGGCATACTCCATGTTCTTGTCCCACTGGAGATCATAGCGGCAGTTGGGGTCGTAGGCGCACTCCTCTACCTCTGCAGCCGTGCTGCTTTGCACTGCATTGGCGGAGAGTAGAGTTGCAAGGCTGGGTCAGGTACAGCAACTCAAAACTATTGCCTATGTGAGGATTGAATGTAAATCAGAAATGATGCATCCCCAGCACATTACATTTTTCACCTTACAGTCTGGGGTGTGGAGCCACTTGTGACTCATCAGACATCTTGGCGTGAAAGCACAGGTGTATGTAGTGTGCAAAAAACCCAAGCTGATGGGGGTTCTATTCGCAAAAGAGCTCATTGAGCACCGTTGATCATTTGATGTACCCTAATGTTCAGCTGCCTGATTGAGTTGCTGGAGCTAGTCAGCAGCAGCGACATTATCCACAGCCTGGTGAAGGACAGGGCTGGATGTTACAGCGAGCGCTTCTGACCTGGTCGCAGCGAGTGTTGGTCTGCGCACAACCTGAGCACAAACTGGTCAGGCATACACTGCACTTGCACATTGCGGGGCCTCTAGTTCTGAAAGGCTTTGAGGGTCTGGATATCAAAATTTGATGCTAAAGGTGTAAAATGTGAGACAGTGCTGATGGCAAAGACTGGCAAATGTTGAGTGAGAGTGAGAGTGAGAGAGTGAGTGAGTGAGTGAGTGAGTGAGTGAGTGAGTGAGTGAGTGAGCGAGTGAGTGAGCGAGTGAGCGAGTGAGTGAGTGAGTTGAGTGAGTTGAGTAAGTTGAGTCGTTGAGGATGCAATTGAGTACCTGAGACTGCAGCAGTGGGGGCTGAAACAGATGGTGGGGGTGGAGATCCCCCAGCAGCAGCTCGGGTGGTGAAGTTGAGCGCCACAGCAATGTCCAGAGGATCATATGTTGCAGTGCTGCTGGAAGAACGGTACACCGTCACAATGCTGCCTGCAGAGCTGCCAAAGATCGGTTGAGCACAGAGACAGAGTGTTTGCAGGGAGTAAGCTGCAGTCATGTATAAGTCTATGTACATTGAATGCTAGCTTGTGGCTGAGATGCTGGATTGAATGCATCCAGAGATGCAACAGAATGCTCATTCAACATGATCATTGCGCCAGAGGCCAAGCACTGAAACGGCACTTGCTCATACACGCCTGGAAAGCAGCCAGTGAGCTAACATGTGCATACAGAGTGTCACAGAACTGGCCTGGCTGGGCATGTTCCTATGGCAGCTGGCTGCTGAAGAAGCTCAAGAAAGCCGATGATGGCAGCAGCAGCACGCATGCGCTGTATGCCTTGCTGTACAGACGGTATATACGGAGACAGATACGGATGAGACCATATGCGCATACCTGAGCTGTACAGGTAGGCTGCCACAAAGACCCACCAGAAGACAAGGGCTACCTCCAGCACAAAGGGCACCAATGGGAACAGCAGCAGGGTAGGCATGTGCGCAATGGCCTGAGTAGCAACCTGCATCATAGGGACACTGCAGTGAGTCATTCATTTGCGCAGAAACATGCATCAGACAGGGTGTAACGTTGCGTTGATCAGACTGGAGACCAAACAAATGCATGCGTCATGGAAAGCAGGTGATGAGCAGCATCAGCCTGCGTGGGACGGCTGCCCTCACCAAATGCAAGGCTGCTTGCGCAACACAGCAGAACATACAATGTAAGGGCATTGGTTGCCAGACTCAATACTGACACAGTAGGCATCTATATGCATGCATTGCAGGCACAGACTTGGTGAGCTGCACGATAGATGTGCATAGTCGTCGCGCAGACGAAAACCCATGTCAGTGTGTCTATTGCCGGCACAGCCCGAAATCAAGGGGCAAGAAATGAGACAGATATACATGGCAAGCGCGTTTGCCACTCCCCTGCTCCTTTTCACAACACATGACTTTGCTTGGTCTCTTCCCTCAAATATTGCATGGCATAAAGTCGAATACCCATGCCTTGTCAAAAGGCGTACCTTGAGGGTAGCCACAGCAATCTTGATGCGCCGCAGCATGACCAGGGTGAAGAGGAAGAGCAGCACAGTGAGGGCAGTCATGACGTAAGCTATGATCGCCCACACCTTGCGATCCC
>JAABUK010008238.1_pt1 | contig 14719 bp, 15 predicted proteins | sample 5559141 | NCBI WGS metagenome assembly JAABUK01 (sample SAMN10711869, study PRJNA513367) | rock metagenome | isolation source: Antarctica rocks | place: Antarctica: Victoria Land, Pudding Butte nord | collected 2016-01-03
AGGCTCCGCGCCGACGGTCAATTCGTCGCGCGTCAGATACGTCTGGTAACGTCTCGCGGGTGATGTCGGTGTAAGCTTTTTGATTCCCATAATGATGGATGTCGGATGCTAGATGTTAGATATTAGTCTTTAGCTTTACCAGTATCTGACATCTAACATCTGAAATCTGTTTTTAGATTGCTTCGCCGTAATCTATCGGTCTTTCGCCATGCTTCAAGGTCACGTAGGCTTTTTTCCACGACGGCTTGCGGCCTTCGTGACGCCCGCGCCGCGCCATCTTACCCATGTAATTGAGCGTGTGGACTTGATCGACCTTGACTTGAAAAATCTTTTCGACAGCGGACTTGATTTCCGGCTTCGTCGAGTTACGCTCAACGCGGAAGGTCAAAAGCTGGCGTCCGTCCTGCGATTCTTCTTTTGCGATCAAAGCCTTTTCCGTAATCACGGGCGACTTAATAATGTCCCAAACTGTGCGCATTGGTTATGCCGCCTCCTCATTCGCGTTTCCGTCTGTGCCGCCGTTTTGCGCGTTCGCTTTTCTGCTTTGCGGATCGAGCATTTGCGTCAACTCTTCCGCCGCGCGGCGCGAGAGCACAAGCTTTTCGTGATACAGCAAATCGTAAATGTTCAAGCCGTAACTATGCACAATCTTCGTGCGCTGCACATTGCGCGACGCAAGCATCAGATTATCGTTTTCGAGTGAATCAACGATCAGCGTTTTGCCTTCGAGTCCGAGCGTGCCGAGCGTGGAAAGAAAACCTTTTGTCTTCGGTTGATCGAGTTTGAAATCATCTATTACGACGACGTTGCCTTCACGCACGCGCTCCGATAAAGCCGAACGCAACGCGCCGCGTCGCATTTTCTTCGGCATATTATAAGACCAATCGCGCGCCTGCGGCCCGTGTACCTTACCGCCGCCCTTCCACAAAGGTGAACGAAGCGAAGCGACGCGCGCGCGTCCCGTGCCTTTTTGCTTCCAGAGCTTACGCCCCGAACCGGATACGTCGCCGCGCGTTTTCGTGCCGACTGTGCCAGCACGCGCGTTCGCCCTGTGATTTCTGAGCGCCGCGTGAATCAACGCTTCGTTCAACTCCGCATCGAATATTGCGTCCGGCAACTCAAAGTCACCGACTTCTTCATTCTTTAGATTGCGCACCTTAACGGTTGGCATAACTCACTCCGTTCACAGTTTTGAGTTTTCAGTTTCAAGTTTTCAGTGAAAGCGCTCCCGCCTCTTGCTGAAAACTGAAAACCGACGACTGAAAACTATTTCTTTCTTTGCCTTGCAGCTTTTTTGATAATCACGACGCTGCCGGTTGCGCCCGGCACTGCGCCGCGCACCATCAGCAAATTGTTTTCGGCGTCAACGCGCGCCACCGTCAAACTCTTCACAGTCACGCGCTCGTCGCCCATGTGACCCGAAGAACGCGTGCCTTTAATAACGCGTGACGGATACGCGGACTGACCGATTGAACCCGGCGCGCGCACATTCATAGAGCCGTGCGATTCCGGGCCGCGCTTAAAATTATGACGCTTGACAGTACCCGCGAAACCGCGTCCCTTTGAACGCCCGACGACATCAATCACATCTCCGTCCGCGAACTGGTCAACACGCACAGCGTCGCCGACGTTCATTTCCGTGTTCGTGTTATCGAGACGAAACTCTTTCAAGATGCGCGTCGGCGGTGTGCCGCCGCCCGTCTTCTCGAAGTGGCCGCGCATCGGCTTGTTGACGTTCTTCAAGCGCACGGGTTTGTCTTCGACAAGGCCAAGCTGCACGGCGTTGTAACCGTCGCGCCCGGCGGAAGATTTCTTTTGCACGACAACGCATGGCCCCGCTTTAATCACAGTCACAGGAGTAACCGTGCCGTCGGCAGCGAACAACTGCGTCATCCCGACCTTTTTACCGATGATTCCGTTAATCATCTCAACATCCTCAGTTTTAAGTTTTTAGTTTATAGTTTTCAGCGCAAGTGAATTGCTTTTATTGAAAACTTAAAACTGAAAACCGTAAACTCGTAAACTATCTGTCTTTGCCGAACGCTTTGATTTCAACATCGACGCCTGCCGGAAGATCGAGCTTCATGAGCGCATCGACCGTTTGCGGCGTCGGATCGAGAATATCCATCAGACGTTTGTGAGTTCTAATTTCAAACTGCTCGCGCGACTTTTTATCGACGTGCGGCGATCTGAGAACAGTCCACTTGTTTTTCAAAGTGGGAAGCGGAATCGGCCCCGCGACTCGCGCTCCCGTGCGTTTCGCCGTCTCGACAATCTCCGTCGTGGATTGATCCAACACGCGATGATCGTAAGCCTTGAGTCTGATTCTGATTTTTTCGTTCAGCATAATTTCTTCAACTTAACTTTTACGCGCGCAAGCTATTCAACAATATCAGTGACAGTGCCCGCGCCCACCGTTCGCCCACCCTCACGAATGGCGAACCTGAGTCCCTTCTCCATCGCGATCGGTGCGATCAACTCGATGTTCATCTGCACATTGTCGCCCGGCATCACCATCTCCACTCCTTCGGGAAGCGTCGCAACACCTGTCACATCCGTCGTCCGAAAGTAGAACTGCGGCCTGTATCCCGTAAAGAACGGCGTATGCCTTCCACCTTCTTCTTTAGTCAGCACATATGCCTCCGCCTTGAACTTCGTGTGCGGCGTAATACTTCCCGGTTTGGCAATCACTTGCCCTCGCTCGATGTCCTTGCGCTCCACTCCTCGCAACAGCAAGCCCACATTGTCGCCCGCTACGCCTTCGTCCAATAACTTCTTGAACATCTCCACTCCCGTGCACACGGTCGAACGCGTGTCCCGTATGCCGATGATCTCCACCGTCTCATTGACCTTCACTCTCCCACGTTCGACACGCCCCGTCGCTACCGTCCCACGTCCTTGAATCGTGAAGATGTCTTCCACCGGCATCAGAAAAGGCTTCTCGATGTCCCTTTCCGGCGTCGGTATATATGTGTCCACCGCATTCATCAATTCTTCGACGGTCGCTTCCCACTTCGCTTCCCCGTTCAAGGCACCTAAAGCACTGCCTTTAATCACCGGTATATCATCGCCCGGAAACTCATAGGCCGACAAGAGTTCGCGGACTTCGAGTTCCACCAGTTCCAAGAGTTCTTCATCGTCCACCGCATCCGCTTTGTTCATAAACACGACCATCGCCGGGACTCCCACCTGGCGGGCTAAAAGAATGTGCTCTCTGGTTTGCGGCATCGGTCCATCGGTCGCGGCAACCACGAGAATCGCTCCGTCCATCTGTGCTGCGCCCGTAATCATGTTCTTCACATAATCGGCATGTCCGGGACAATCAACGTGCGCATAATGGCGATTAGCCGTCTCGTATTCCACGTGCGCGGTGGCGATTGTAATGCCGCGCGCTTTCTCTTCCGGCGCATTATCGATGGAATCAAACGCCCGCACGATGATCTTCGGATTGTGCTTGGCTAAGACTTTCGTGATCGCCGCCGTCAACGTCGTCTTCCCGTGATCCACATGCCCGATGGTTCCGATGTTTACATGCGGCTTTGATCTGTCAAATTTCTCTTTCGACATTCCGAAATAACCTCTTTATCTAATTAGTAAAACTTTCGATACATTCAAACAAAAAGTCCGCGATGAAATTTGAACTCATGCAGATTGGAGCCGATGCTGGGATTTGAACCCAGGACCTCTTCCTTACCAAGGAAGCGCTCTACCCCTGAGCTACATCGGCTTGCTCGAATAAATAAGACCAATGTTCTTTAGCGTGGCAGTTTGCACATAATACTTCACACTTATCAATTTCCGCCAGAAGCCGCTTATGGCTAACCTTTAAGGCAATCGTAGAATCACCTATCGCAAAACTTTTACTGAACGGATTCTTATGATGAAAAGTAAGCGTGGCAGGATGAGATTCACCGCATCGAACGCACTTTAATCCGCATTTGAAAGCGACTAACCACTGTCTCCGTTTTTCAGCAAATTTTCGATTCTTTTCGGCTTACCTTTGCAGAAGGTGCGCACGGTTACGTTGATAGTAATCTCTGCTATAGGCTCGCTGTCCTTCCGTGCTCTTATAAGGCATTGGTAAATCTTCAGGTCGGACACTCTATCCTTACCAAGGATGCGCTCTACCACTGAGCTACGGGAGCACAAACCTAATGGCTGATTCAGCGTCCGTGAAACGCCTTTCCGGCAAAGACTTTTGGAGCGGGAGACGAGGCTCGAACTCGCGACATTCAGCTTGGAAGGCTGACGCTCTACCAACTGAGCTACTCCCGCAAATCTACGTAGAAAGATAGGATGGCGAAGGGCGAAAGTTAAAACAAAGCTTGCAACTTCGGATTTAAGAATGCAATAGATCATGCCGCAAGGCGTGTCCACTGCTTCATCCTTCCGCTTTCCCATTCTTTAGTTTGCAGGGGGCAGGATTTGAACCTGCGTAGGGTGTTAACCCGCCGGGTTTACAGCCCGGTGCCATTAACCGCTCGACCACCCCTGCGCAAATTTGCGGCGACGCCGGTTGTAAAAGAACTGTGGAGCCGGCGGAGGGATTTGAACCCCCGACCCGCAGTTTACAAAACTGCCGCTCTACCCCTGAGCTACGCCGGCTCACTCACGGACACACCGAAGCGCCTTCCGACAAAACGCGGATAATACCAACCGTTTTGCCAAAACGCAAGCCGCCGCCGCAAAAGCGCCTTTTTACCAATTTGCGTTAAACAAAGACAAAAGAATTTTGTTGACCGCCAGCGCTCCTCACAGGTAGGATGTTAATTACCCGCAGACGCGGCACCGCTATGACCTATCGGCGCGCGTCGGTTTATTCTCATTTGTCCTTAAATCAATAAACGACTGAAAGAGCATTGCGAACGGCAATTGCTTTTTACCGCCCGACTAATATCGTTTGGCTAATATCAGATGACATCGCTTGACCTCAACTGATTAGGCTCCCCGGTATTTTACCAAACAGTTTGAAGGAGATACGTTGTGCTTATCAAGAAGATCGCCATTCGCAGCCTGACCGCTTCGCTGCTCGTCTTTTGTGGACTTGCCGGATCGACAAGCGCGCAAACACCCGCCAACCCGCAATTGAACGCGCCGCAGCCGCAAATAGAGCTGCGCCCGATGATTGCCGCGCAGGAAAATACCGTCGCGTCGCCCGCCGCCAAAGACAACGAACTTTATTGCGGCGGCTTTATCCAATATGCGCCTGCGGCTAATAAGCTGGAGATTGTCGGCGGCGAGCAGGAGCAGGAAAAGCACTTCTACGCGCCGGGCGACATCGTCTTCGTTAATTCCGGTTCTGCCGCAGGCGTGCGCGTCGGCGAGGAATTTTCCGTGATTCGCCCGCGCGGAAGATTCACGACGAAGTTCACAAACAAAAAAGGCTCTCTCGGCGTGTACACGCAGGAAATCGGACGCTTGCGCGTGACTGATGTAAAAGAGCGTGTGTCTGTGGCGCAGGTTGTCGCTTCCTGTGAAGCGATTTTGCTTGGCGATCTACTGCTCCACACGCCGCAACGTGTTTCGCCTGTTAAGCGACAGGAAACAGCATTTGACCGGTTCCGCGATCCGAACGGCAAACAAACAGGCCGCCTCGTGCTCGCACGCGACGGGCGCGAAGTTGTTTCCTCGAACCAAGTCGTCTTCATAGACCTCGGCACAGAGGACAACGTCAAACAGGGCGATCACTTTACTGTTTACCGTCCGGCAGGCACAGGCAACATCACGCGCTTTCGTGATAACGAAGAAGTAACGTCGGAGAGCGGCGGCTTCGAGAGCGACCGTTTCAAAGGCGGCAAATTTTCCAATCAAGCACAGCGCGTTAAAGACCCGAACAGCACAGGAATCTTTAGCAGAACTGTCAATACATCGGACGTGAAACGCCGCCGCCCGCCTGTTCCGCGCAAAGTCGTCGGCGAACTCGTCATCATAGGCGTACAGCAACGCACTGCCACCGCCGTCATAACGCGTGTCGCGCAGGAAGTCCACACAGGCGATTTCGTGGAGTTGCAATAAGAATAAAATTCGGTACTTGAGTTGCGGTTATCCGGCTGATTGTGAAACGCGCAATTTCGCTTTGCTTCTCAGCGTCAGGCTGACACTTCATCGGCTTTAGGCTTCGGCACGCGCCCTTTAGCAACGGCGCGTGCCGCTTCATTTTCCGCCGCCGTGCGCTTCGTCACGACTTCATAAAAGCTGCGAAAGTATTCGTACATTGAAACGCACGCCGAAAGCACTACGACCCATAGCATCGCGCGTCCCGTCGAATAAAGCAGTACTTGCCAATCCGTCGTTGTGGTAACACCGCGCCCGAAAAAATGGCGCAACGCGGCGCGCAGTTCCGGCACAGTCCAGAACTGAATCGCCGGAAACGCGCGCCCGAAATTTTTCACAGGCGGCACGCCCTTTGCGCTCGACACGATCAGCAGCGCGACAGCCGCGACCTGCGCCAGCATCTTCAATTTTCCCACCTTCGACGCCGCAATTATTATTCCATCTGCCGCCGCAATCGAACGCAAGCCAGACACCGCGAATTCGCGCCCGACGATAATCACCACCGCCCACGCGGGCGCTAATCTGTTTTCCACAAGCGAAATCAAGGCGGCTGAAATTAATAATTTGTCGGCGATTGGATCGAGAAGCTTGCCGAGCCTAGAGACTTGATCGCGGCGTCGTGCGATTTGCCCGTCGAGAAAATCCGTGAAGGCGGCGGCGAGGAAAATGGCGACGCCGACGATGTGGCGCTGCACGCCGAGCCATTCTTCGGAGAACGGCGTGAGCAGCACCACGACCAGCAGCGGCACGACGAAAATGCGTGACAACGTCAGTGAGTTTGGAAGATTCACGCCCTTCGATTGCCTCTCAAAACCCGGCGTATAAAATTCGGTTCGATTGATTCAACGATTGATTCGCTCGCCGCAAAGGATAGTAACTGCGACGAAGTTTATGGCTCGCCCGCGAAGAGTGTCAAGGCACTGCTCGGCCTACGCATCCACGCTGCTTGCGCCCCTTCGTTGCGCTCGGTTATAATTGCCGATTCTGCCTATCGCCAAACTTTCAACCGTAGCATCATAGGCGAATCTTTAGTGTACTATGGCAATTGATCGCATCACCGTGCGCGGCGCGCGCCAGCACAATCTCAAAGACATCGACGTAGAAATTCCGCGTGACCGTTTGACCGTCATCACGGGTCTTTCCGGCAGCGGCAAATCATCGCTCGCCTTCGATACGATTTACGCCGAAGGCCAGCGCCGCTACGTCGAATCGCTCTCGGCCTACGCGCGTCAATTCCTAGACCAACTCGAAAAGCCGGACGTTGATTCCATCGAAGGACTTTCGCCCGCCATTTCCATCGAACAAAAAACCGTTTCGCGCAGCCCGCGTTCGACCGTCGGCACGGTCACGGAAGTTTACGATTATCTGCGCCTTCTCTTTTCTTCAATCGGCCAGCCGCACTGTCATATTTGCGGTGCGCCGATCACACGCCAGAGCGTCGAACAGATTGTGCTGAACGTGCTCGCTTTGCCCGAAGGCGAACGCGTGATGATTCTCGCTCCCGTTGTGCGCGGGCGCAAAGGCGAATTCAAAAAGGAACTCGAAAAGCTTGCCAAAGATGGTTTCCTGCGCGCGCGCGTTGACAATGAAATGCTTTCGCTCGACGAAGAAATCAAGCTCGACAAACGCCGCAACCACACCATCGAAGCCGTCGTTGATCGCCTGCTCATCAAGTCCGGCATCAACGAACGTCTCACGGAATCCGTCCGCACTGCTTTGAAATTAACGGGCGGCGCAGTGCTCGTCGCAGTCGTTGACGGCGAAGAAAAACTTTATTCCGAACGCATGGCCTGTGTGAACTGCGGCATCAACATCGCGCCGCTCGAACCACGCAGCTTTTCTTTTAACTCAGCATACGGCGCGTGCAAACGCTGTCATGGCCTCGGCACGGTTTTAGAAGTCGATCCGGCGAAACTGATTCCAGATGCAACAGAGCACGCCGACAAAATTCAGTTCATGGGCGCGAACGACAAGCAAGGCTCCGCTTACTTAAAAAGCGCCCTCGCCGCCGTCATCGAACATTTCAAAGCAGATGCAAAGACGAGTTTCAGCGAACTACCGAAGCAAGTACGTGATGCCTTCTTTCATGGCCTCGATGGTCAAATAACTTTTCGACAGGGAAACTACACATACCAAAGCGATTGGAAGGGCGCTGTCCGACACTTGCGCGAGCGCATGAACGAAGCGCCGTCTGAAAAAGTGCGCCTCGCTCTCGAAGAACTCGTTTCGCCCGTCACCTGCCCGGATTGTCATGGGCGCCGTTTGCAACCCGAATCCATCGCCGTCCGCGTTGGCAATTTGAGCATCGCCGATTACGTCGAACTGCCCATCGAAGACGCCGTCGCATCCTTCGATAAAATCAAACTCAATGAACGCGAATCACAAATCGCCGGACTCGTTCTGCGCGAGATCAAAGATCGCCTGCGCTTTCTCGCCAAAGTCGGACTCGGCTATTTAACGCTTGACCGCGCTTCGGCCACGCTCTCCGGCGGCGAAGGCCAACGCATACGCCTCGCCACACAAATCGGCTCGCAACTGCGCGGCGTGCTTTATGTTTTAGATGAACCATCCATCGGCCTGCATCCGCGCGACAACCAAAAACTATTAGAGACGCTCACTGCCCTGCGTGATTTAGGCAACACTGTTCTCGTCGTCGAACACGATGAAGAAACCATTCGCCGCGCCGATTACGTCGTAGACTTAGGCCCCGGCGCAGGCACGCACGGCGGCGAACTCGTCGCAGCGGGAACACCCGAAGAAATCAGTTGCAATCCGAACTCCGTGACAGGCCTTTACATCTGCGGCGCAAACAGCATCGCCGTGCCCGCTGAACGCCGCCGCGCAAACGGCAAAGCGATCACCATTCGCGGCGCACGCGAACACAATCTGAAAGACATCGAAGCGACATTTCCGCTCGGCCTCTTAACCGTCGTGACGGGCGTTTCCGGCAGCGGCAAATCCACACTCGTTGACGACATACTCTACCGCGCTCTCGCACGCCATCTTTATGGCTCGCTCACGGAACCCGGCGCGTACACGACGATTGAAGGTCTCGAACACATCGACAAAGTTATCGAAATAGATCAATCGCCCATCGGACGCACGCCGCGCTCGAACCCTGCGACCTACACAGGACTCTTCACGCCGATCCGCGAACTCTACTCGATGCTGCCCGAATCACGCGAGCGCGGCTACAAACCCGGACGCTTTTCTTTCAACGTCAAAGGCGGACGCTGCGAAGCCTGCGAAGGCGACGGTATGAAGCGCATCGAAATGAATTTTCTGCCCGACGTTTATGTGCTCTGCGATGTCTGTCGCGGCGCGCGTTACAACCGCGAAACTTTGTCCGTCAAATACAAAGGCAAATCCATCGCAGAGCTTCTCGATGCTACTGTCGAAGAAGCACTGCCGCTTCTCGAAAACATTCCGCAGATCAAACCGAAGTTGCAAACCTTGCTTGATGTCGGACTCGGCTACATCAAACTCGGCCAATCTTCCACCACGCTTTCGGGCGGCGAAGCACAGCGCATCAAGCTCTCCAAAGAACTCTCGAAACGCGCGACGGGGCGCACCATTTACATTCTCGATGAACCGACCACCGGCCTACATTTCGCAGACGTACACAAACTACTAGACGTACTCCAGCGCCTCGTCTCTCTAGGCAACACCGTCCTCGTCATCGAACACAATCTCGACGTGATAAAAAGCGCCGACCACATCCTAGACCTCGGCCCCGAAGGTGGCGCGCACGGCGGACGCCTCGTCGCCGCAGGCACGCCCGAAGAAGTCGCCCGCGTCAAAAAATCCTACACAGGCCAAGCCCTTCGTCCGCTCCTTAACGGTCACGCGGTCACGCGCCGCGAACGCTCAAAAAAGATTGCGTGATATATTTGCGTCACGGTATAAAAGTCCTAAGTGTGTTCAATTAACCGCAGTCAAAGGAGCAATCAATGAAAACACTTTTACACTCTTTAATTTGCGTTGCGCTCGCGTGCGCTTGTAGCCTATCAGCGAAAGCTCAATCTACATCGAATCAAAATAAAAGCGGCGACCAAACTGAAACGCAGAAACATTCGGGCAAAAACGAGAATAAAAAAGTAGTAGTTCAAACCAGACCCGAACCGCAAATTAACAAGAAAACGCTACACGATTATGGCGACCACATAATAATAAGGGTACGCGCTATTTTCAGAGCTGATGGAAAAGTGGAAGAAGTCAAGGCACTAAAGATTACTCCCGACAACTTACCGGCAGATATAGCCAAAGATTTAACGGAGAAAGTAATAGACGCGGCGCGCCAGATAAAGTTCACGCCAGCAATTAAGGACGGGCATCCTGTCTCCGTGCGCGTTACGCTAGAATATGATCTTACCGCGTACTGAAACAGAAAGTGGTAGGAAAGTTCCGTGTCAATCTACGAAGACGATGTGCGCCCGCTCAATTTAGACAATGTCCAGACGTATCCGCTCGCGTCGCGTGAGAGCAAGGTGACGGTCAAGGATTTCGCGCGGCCTGTTGCGGCAGATTCCAGCTTGCGTGGTTTTCTCGATTCGCTGCCGAACATTCTCGCCGTTCAATCCTTACGCGAAATAGCAGCGCAGATACGCCGCGCGAAAGAACTTCACAAACCAATCGTCTGGGGCATCGGCGGCCACGTCGTGAAAACAGGACTCGCGCCCTTGATGATTGATTTAATGCGGCGCGGGTTTGTGACGGGCATCGCTGCCAATGGTTCCGTGCTGGTGCATGATGTGGAGATTGCGCTCGTCGGTTCGACTTCGGAAGATGTTGACGCCACGCTCGGCAAAGGCGCGTTCGGCGGCGCGGAAGAAACAACCAAGCTTTTGAATGAGTCGGCGCGTGAAGGCGCGCGCGATGGAATCGGTTTGGGCGAAGCGACGGGGCGATTGCTCGTTGCGCAGAATCCGCCGCACGCGGAAAGCTCTCTGCTCTGCGCGGCGCACAAAGAGCGCGTGCCATTCACCGCGCACGTTGCTATCGGCACGGACATCGCGCACTTTCATCAAACGGCAAACGGCGCTCACTTAGGCGCGACGACACACACGGATTTTCGTCTGCTTGCGGAACTCGTGCGGCGCATGAACGGCGGCGGAGTTTATTTGAATATTGGTTCAGCCGTTATTCTGCCGGAAGTGTTCTTGAAAGCCGTTACGCTGGTACGTAATCTCGGATTTCCACTCGCGGATTTTACAACCGCCAACTTCGATTTCATTCAAGCTTATCGCCCGCTGACAAACGTCGTCCGCCGCCCGACAGCAGACGGCGCAGGTCGCGGCTACTCCATCACAGGCCATCACGAATTGATGATCCCACTCCTTGCCGCCGCCATCCTCTGCGGCGATTGAGGCAATGCCTTTTACAGAATCTGCTCGATAAAAGATTACCGGCAAAAGATACTTGCGGCAAAGCAAAAGCCCTTGCCGGATGCTTTCAAAATTCATCCGGCAAGGGCTTCGTTGCTTGTGGTGACAGCGCCTGCGCGCTATGGCTGTGGCGGTGTGTCTTGGTTCTCCGCGTCGCGCGGCTTGCTCTCAAACAGTTGCGGGAATTTCTTGCGCATCTGCGGAGTAATGCGAAAGCCCGCGTCCTCGAAGGCTTCGCCGAATTCGTTGCGCGCGCCGCCGGGATGATTTATGTGGCAGACCAAACATTTACCGCGCAAGTCGGGTTTCGAGTATGGGTCTTTGTTATAGCGATCCATAAACGCGGGCTTGACGAGCGTCGCGGGACGCGCGGCATACAACACGCTCGCCGTCACGGTAAGCACAACCAGCAACGCAACAATTTTCACTCTGTGTTTCATCCGATTGCCTTAAAAGACGTAAGCTACCGATCCGGTGAAGCCGTTGCGACCGTAATCCAAATGCGGCAGCGGACTCACGCCGAAGAGTGTTTCGCCGACGCCCGCAAACACGCGCGGCACAGGCCCGTATGTGTGATTGAACAAATAGTTCGTCTTGAGAATGACGCTCGAAGAAGGCGCGATATTTAAGCCGAATGTGGTGCGCGAACGATTCAGATAAAAGTTCGGAATCGTGCGATCGAGCCGCACCGCTTCGTAACGCACGACGGGCGCGATGTAGCCGCCTTCATCGAGCTTCGCGGCGATAAAACGCGGCCTGAACCTGTACGTGCCTTCAATGTAGAAACCATCCTGTCCGGGAGAGCGCTGCGCGACGAACTCCGCAAGCCCTGTGATGCTGTCAGGATCATTCAGGTTGACAACGGGCGGCGCAGGACTTCTGCGCGGAATGCCGCCGACGATGTTCGAGCGTCCGTATTCGCCGTTGATGCTCAGGGAACCGCGATTGTACGAGCCGTCGAAAAAGAGAATGGTGGCGGACTGCGGCGCTTCGCCAAACTTATTAAACTTGCCGTTGTAAACGGACGCACCGAATTCCAATCCCGCGATGGGCGAGAGTCCCAAACGTCCGACAAAGGCTTTGTTACGGTTCTGATCTTGAAAAGCAATTGCGCCCGGCTCGGCGGCTGACGATTGACCGAGCAAGCGCGAGAACGGCGTCGCCTCATCGTCATCATTGACGCCGTGCATTCCGTTGACGAGATCGGCTTCGTAGCTGAACTTCATTTTGCGCGGCAGCTTGAAACGCCCGCGTATGCCGATGCCCGTATCTCTGTAAGCCGTCGGGATGATGAATTGATTGATGAGCGGGCGAATCGTCGTCAAATTGAGATAAGAGTCGTGATAGGTATTAAAGCGCCCGATGGCAGGCACGATGATGCCGCCGCGCAAGGCGAATTCCGGGCGCGCCTTCCACTCTACATAAGCCTGCTCGACATCTATTTCCTTCGAGCCGAATTCATACTCGATCTCCGAATTGAAAATTATATTCTGCTTCTCGGCAAGCACGGCGGCGATGCCTAAAACCAATCTGGTATTTTGAAACGTGGGCGTGCCGCCGCCGTCCGCGCGCTCGCTGATTGAAGATTGTCGAAACTGGAAATCGCCATAGCCGCCAATCGTCAAGCGATCCGTCCGCAACAGATTCCCTGCGCCCGATAAATCGCCGCCCTGCGCTTTCGTCGCCACAGCGATGCGGCGATTCTCCGGCGCAGCCGTTGACTGCGGGCTTACCTGCGTCTGCGCCGCCGCGTTTCGTTGCGTCGTCCCACTCATCCCCTTTGTCTTATCATTGTCCGGCAAAGCGTCCGTGACAGGCGCTTGCGAAGCTTGCGCGGCGACGGCACTGCGATCCTTCAAATCCATTTCGACAATTGAACGCAGGCGATTGAGTTCGGCGCGCAATTGTTCGACTTCGCACTGTAATCGCTCGACCTCTTTTTGTCCGGTGGCTTGCCGGCTGCCAATCGTTGCGGAGACACTTTGATCGCCGGCGGGCGCGATATTTTTCGCACCGGCGGGCGGTGTTTGCGCGTAGCTCGACGCGCTGCCGAAGATAACGATCAATAAACAAACGGCTCGTGCTGCATTCATAAAGCCAACTCCTTATCAATTCATAGAAATTGAAATTAAATTTCAATTTCAACAAGAGCAGGCACAATAATCGAAAGTTAAATTGCTGTCAAGCCGCTAATGTCACACTCGTTGCGCTTCGTGCAAGCGAGCGTTTATAATTCGCGCTCACTAAATTTTGAAATCTATATCTTGCGCTAATCTACGTTAGGCGCGGGAAGCAAGGAACAAACGAACACAGATGGACGCACAAAAGCTGGAACATTTTCGCTCGATGCTGACCAAACAATTAACAGAGCGCACGGAGAAGGTGCGCGAAGATCAGGCGAACGCGCTCGAATACATTGCGGCGGACGACGGCGTGAAGGATAGCGTTGACATGTCGCTTTCAGACCACAATCAGGAACTAGCCTTTCGTCTCGGCGAGCGCGATTCGCAAATGGTCGCAGACATAGATCAAGCGCTCTTGAGAATTGACGAAGGCACTTACGGCACATGCGCGCACTGCGGCAAGCCCATTGACGAACGCCGCCTCGAAGCACTGCCCACCGCCCGCTACGACGCGCAATGCCAGACACTCATCGAAGCCAACGACGGCACAGACGAAGAAATTTCAACTCTGTAAAAGCAGAGCGGAATGTCATCTGTTAATGCGCTGTCTTTTTGCACGGCTCAAGTCCACCAAAACTTTCAAACATTTAGGCGACAGTTATCATGTTAAAGAGACTTCCGGCTAAAAAGAGTTATTTGGTGTTCATCAGTCATTCAACAAAAGATCGTTGGATTGCAAGACAAGCAGCCAAGTTGATTGAAGCGCAAGGACGAGGTCATGGCATTAAAACATTTCTTGATGAGAAGGACATTGAGGGCGGAGAATCAATCCCGGAATCAATTCGGCAGAATATACAGCGATGCCATGAATTTTTAGTTCTACTAAGTCGAAATTCGGTTGATCGCCCGTGGGTCTTGATGGAAATAGGCGCAGCATGGGCGCTCGAAAAACGCATTATAGCCATCACGGACAAAGTGACGCCGGAGGAAATGCCGGATATAATAGCCCCGTACAAGGCTATTGACCTTAACAGCTTCGACGATTATCTAGGACAACTTCTGAAGCGCGTGAAAGCAACAGGAAAATGAGTAAGGTAGAAAAAAAGTCAAATCTTCGCGTTTTCCTGAGCTATGCGGCGCAGGATGCGACACAGGCGT
>JAABUK010008239.1_pt1 | contig 14717 bp, 13 predicted proteins | sample 5559141 | NCBI WGS metagenome assembly JAABUK01 (sample SAMN10711869, study PRJNA513367) | rock metagenome | isolation source: Antarctica rocks | place: Antarctica: Victoria Land, Pudding Butte nord | collected 2016-01-03
CCCTGCTCCGACCTCGCCGTCAACCCATCATAGATCTTAAACTGCGCCTCTTCATACCTCCCCTGCGCGAGCATCACATCCTGCAGCCCGCTAACCACAGCATCCAACTGTCGCCATGTCAAACCGCCGAGTTCTTTTGCGTGTGTGGAATAGACTTCTATTTCCGCACCAGTAAATTTCAGATCTCTGGGGTCTGCGGTTGATGGTATTAGTAAGTAGAGAAATATTTTTAGGGGTTATGAAGGGGTGAGGGATAGGTACTTCTGCTGTATGCTTTTGGGAATATGTAGGGATCTGGTTGGATGGGCATGAGGCCGCCTTCACGATACATGGAGCGGGCGATGCTGGAGCGGCAGGATGTGAGGGTGGTGCGCATGGCTAGGCTGGAGAGGGGGGCGCCGGTGAGAATTTCGAGGGATGTTACGGTGTCGGGGACGCGGTAGTGGATTATTTGGTCGGCGGTTAGATTGGAGGTGGGGGCGCTGTAAGGGATTAGTTGGTAAGGTGTGGGAGGTGGGGTGGTGAGTGAAGGGAGGGGGAGGAGAGGTGTACTCTAGAGGTGAAGAGAGGTTGGTGGGCGAAAGGGGAAGGAGTGGTGGGGATGCTATTGGTGACGGTATCGCTTTTGGGAGGGCGAAGAGTAGGGTGATGATAGTGGCTGAGTGTGATGAGAAGATCATGTTGCTTTACTGCTGACGCTCGGGAGAAACTCTTGAGCACGTAGAGACAAGCAAGATCTGGGCATTGAATGAGGATAGAGCACCAGACCGTGATACAAAAGAGCGATATATATATTTGGAAGAGGAGAACTTTGTAAGACCCTGTAGATCCTGCAGAGACCCTGCAGATGTTTGAAGACCCTCTCTAGCGTCTGAGCTTGGCACATTTGCTTCTTCTTGCGCCTAATTCTCCGAGATCTGTGGGTGTAGAAACGTAGATCGATGACAGCCGCGCATAGTGTGGATTTTGCGGGGAAAACGCGGAGATGCACGTGGGGTCTGGTCACACAGGTCGAAACTGGACGGTTGAAGGATGGATCTTTAGGGTCCTCGGTGGCCGATCTGTAGACTTGGGTTTTAATCGCTCACCGCCTCTTACATGCTTGTAGGGTCCGGCAATGGAATGTAACTGGGGTATAAGACTCTGGTCATTTCAGTCAGCAGATTTGAGTTTGGAAGACTGACTGCCTGATCCTTGAATGGCGGCATCTGATGCATCTTAAAGATCTAGAGATTGAGTGTGATGGTCTTGAGAGCCATGCTCCTATAGACTAAGTATCCATTGAGCACTGCACGGGTGGCTTCGTCCCAACAAGTGCTTATATATGGGAGGCACGTGGGGCGCGTATACGCATGGAAATTTCATTCGGATCACGCAACAAGCATCTAGCTCAAAACAGAGGAATTGAGGTAGTCGATAGGCTAGCGATGTTCCCAACGCTGCAAAGAAGAACGGCTACACGAAGAGCTGCTCAAAGCCGTCTTCGCCGTTGGAAAGTGGGCATTGGTGGTAATTGCGTGGGCACTGCAGCGCGAGTCAATGAAACCCCTCGCCAAGACCTCTAGATATCAGACTTGGCTTAGGTCTGAAAGGCGATGCTTTAAGTAGACATAAAGGCGGTATAGTTCGGGGAGAGATATTGTTGTGGTGGTAATATGCCTTCCAAACGTTGCCGAAGGTTTCGTCGATGCCAGAGTGACCTCCCCAAGCGCCAAAGCTAGTGATGCTCTTCAAGCTGTCTATCAGGATTGAGGCCGTTTGATGCGTCGCAAACAACCGACATAGACGGTGAACCTGACAGCTTGCTATAGTTTTGCACTCTGCCTCTAATCCCTTTGTTAATGTGGTCTTTCCAAGGTACTTCCATTTTATGTCGAGCCAACTCTTTGGTACAACCGAAATCGGCGTGTGAATCTTCATCACCGTTATATTGTTGAGACTCATCGGGGGCGAGCGGGCTGTTGAAGAGGTACGTAAGGTTGCATATATGCTCATATATTTTTTCCACCTATCGAGTGACACTGGGATGCGCACCGAGCATCGTTATAGACTATTGCCGATTATCTCTGAGAACGTATGCCGAAGATATGACGAACATCCAACAGTCAATACCATATATATGCTCAATTGCAGGGAGGCGACCAGGATGCCGGCTAGTCAAGCTCGATTTGAGGGGACGACTTGAATGGTGTGACATTTGTTGGTGTAGCTCGTCGCTCACTTGTTTCCAGTGTAGTCATCTTCAGCCTGGTGCTCTTTGACCAATTCCAGTTAGTTCGATATGGGTCAGCTTCCTCTTACATCACACCCGAGTCAGGACATTGACATTGTAAGGCCAATCTCGTGAGCCTGATGCGTTACTGACCTCGGTAACCTGATCTGTGCTACGCATTTGGTGCCGCTGTAGTTATCACGCAGTCGGCACTTACGACCCACCATACTTCCTCGCAGATCTCAAAGGCTCCGTAGCTCCAATGGCCAAAACACCGACGTCATCCCCTGGTCTCGCATCGCCAACCCAACCTGGCATTCGTTCCAGCACTCTCCGGGCCTCTTCCTCAGCTTCGTGAGAACCAATCTGCAACGGTAGTTCAGGCGCCCGCGCGGCTCCAAGTCTCATCATGGCCGAAGAATCGAACGCCGCTGTCCACGTATGCGAAACCCTGATGTAGACCGCGAGGGCCAGTAGCAGGAATAAGTCGATGGCTAAGAGGATGGAGATGAGGATCACGCCCACATCCGAGATCTTGGGTCGCTCGGAGTCAAGGCCCTTGTCTTATAAGACGGTGAGACTGCCTTCCCGGGTGGGACTCATGAGCCATGATTGGCTAGCTAGGATTACAGCTGCATGGAGAGCGTTTTGCATCCTCTCTAGGCTAGTAAAATTGTCGAGCCAGGATCTGGCATAAGTTATTCCCTCGTCGTCGTCGTAGGGATTGGGACTGCAATTTCCCACCGATGAACCAAACAGTAGATTCAGTGGTGGGACTGTACACGGGTTATCTGCGTGTGGATCAGAGTCATCCGGCCGTTTTGTTTCAGTCTTTGGGAATTGTGCCCCAAGGAATGATCCCGGGTCAAATAGGGCTACGGCAAGCATAGCAAGGGGTCCTTGATTGGGTTTCGTATCAACCTCAAAGCTACTGACGCTCTCATTTGTCCGAAGCGATCTTGTTGGGTGCCGTTGCGATAGGCACTGATCTTTGACGTCTTCACAAATAATATGGGGATATTTGGCGAGTAAAGGCCCAGCAACACCGCTGTTATTGTCTTTGGTAATTCGAAATACCCAAGTGTACTGTTGACAACGAGCGTGAATGTTGCCTTTGTAACTGTGGAAGTGCCAAATGTTATATTCATAAACATTTCCTCAGTGATGTCCTGTCGATCTCGGATTGCTTTCCAAAGCGACTGGGAAAGGTCGAATGGCATACTGTAGATCTGAACATCGAGAACAGTCATGTTTTCAAGAGTCGTCGCGCCGAAATGTGCTGGAAGAGCCATGTTAGCGGTATATTGGATGTAGTATCCACCAGCTATCGTGTCACAGGCCTGTGGGAATTCTGTTGTCGAAAGAATATCGTAGGAGATCGAGCTGTTTATCCGTGGCATATATTGGGGGATCAGACCTGTTTGGTATCCCGAGGGAAGTTCTGCTAAGTATGGACGTAGCAAATAATCTATGTCGTTAAATGTTGTACCGCCTAGAAAGCATTCATTCGACAAATCGACGTCGCTAGAGTTCTGGGAGGTGCAATGGGGTATACCTTCCTGCCACAGGTTTGGTTGATAGTCATTACTTGACACAAATGACAGTTGATCCCGGAGACGTGCAACTGGTAACTGATCGGGACATAGACCATAACGCGGAAACAAGTCGTCGATGTTCGTCCCCTTTTGTAGCCCGTAAGTATGGACTGTTTGGAATTTGAATGATTCTTGTCCAATGTAATGTTGTTGAAGAGGACCGATAAGGAAACCTATTGATAATGATATTCAAACCCCAGACTTAAGGACAATGATCCGTATATGGTACCTAATGCGTGAAATGCCATGGCAAAGGCAAGAAATTCAGACCCCCGAGTCCTCCAGCCCTCGATGCTCAGCAAAGTAAGCCATACATGGGGGCTTGTCCATCCCTTGTCGGCAAGAGTGCTGGTTTTCTGCATACTGAATTGACCTCGATTACCGAAATTTTGGACGTAGATGACGGCAGCACTAGCGCAAACAGTTGAAGTCAGGGGAATGATCAGAGTGTTGGTGACCGAAAGGAGGACTTTGACCATACGGAACCATGCGACGTTCTGCTTCATTCGAGCTTCAAGTTTTCCCTTGAAGTAGAAGTCGGAGTTAAAGACGTAGCTATAGGTACGGGTCGTTATCGGTCTTCTGGTTTAAACGCAGATTATGACCCAGGCAAACATGGAGAGGCAATTATACAATAAGACCAGGACAAGCAGATAACTCTGTCGAAATAAGGTCGCTGGCGCTGACTTTGGAAGATCTTTCCTTGGAGCAGACTCGGGGAACATGCACTTTGCAGAGTAGTTTGGGGTCCCGATCTCTTGCATATCTTCCTTCGCTCGGCGCTCTTCCTGCAGTAAGAAGTTGGACTCATGTTGGGCTGGGAGAGAGTCCGTCGCTGCTTCCTCGTGGTCAACCAGTTGACGATGGATCTTCTTTTGTAGGGTGACGAAGTAGATAATGAAGATAATGAACGAGTGTGGGAAATGTCTAGTCGAAGGCTTCGACTTGACCAGCAGGATATGTCACCGGAGAGTGGAGACGCGCCCTAGATACAAGCATGCTGATCAAAAATATCTGAGGAAGAGAAAAACAGAAGAAGAGAAACAGAGTCAAGGTCAGCGCTTGCAATGACTTCGCAAAGCTGGCATAGCCTCCTGCAGCCTGCATGATCTTTAGCGCAGTAAGCCGACTCTGATTGGATGTTCGGCGGTTAGAGCTTCACCCCTACTAATAGCTGCGCAAGTTCCAAAGCCAAGTGTTACATCCTACCATGCATTTGAAACATCAGAATCTGTAGCTGCACATGTTGACACGACTCGAAAGAATTCGTGCAGAGTTTTCAAAGGACACACAGGATCCTGCTGCGGTTGGCCCGAGCAAACATTATGCCACACGACATGACCGCCAATCCATACGTTCGCCGAGGGGGAATATGAGACTGCGCGTGAGATGCCCTTTCTCCGACATTCAGGTCCGAAGAGGCCATATTCATCAACAAGGTCAAACATTTGTATCGATGCACGGGTAGACTTCCCTCGCTCTCTTACTGTTACCTCGTCCTAGACGAACGGCTTTTGGATGCACTCTGATGCTGTACAATGGGTTGCAGATACATCCAAGGCCTTGGGTTAGCAAACACGGCGAAAGCCTTGTGTGTGTGAGCTAGCCCTTTTAGCCTAAAGTAGTCTAGCCTGCCCAGCCAAGCCTAGTCAAGCCTAGAACTCAACATCAGAGCCTGGCGTCTTGGCATACTTCTACTTCACTCCTGGATTACTCCAATCTGATGTGTTTCACCATTGATGTCCGCAAGTTCGGTGAAAGTGCCTCCAACTGTTATCCTCGCGCCTAATCCATTACTCCCAGAAATACTGCTTCAGTCTCCTTGCTCAAGTACCGTCATTATGTGACCCACCCTCATGACCCAAAAACCTAATATCCACCTTCTTCGCCTCCGCCACCAATTCATCCACCACACCCTTCAAGCCCGCATCCCTCAGACTCAGCCACTTATCCGCCTCCGCTGTAACGCAGAAAGTATGATGGCTCCGGAAGCGCCATGCGAATTGCTCGTCCATCGTCGTGTTACTGCCAACCAGGTAGTGTGTGAGATTAACATACTGTCTACTATCAATCATCTTCTCGAGGCGCAGGCCGGAATTAAACCAGAACGGATTGCCGTCTTGGTCGAGGTGAAGGGGCTGGGCGCTGCACATCTCCATTGATTTTTCTGTAGAGTTGGTGGGGTCGGAAGGGAGGTTGCCGATTATGCTGGCGTAATTGGGCGCGAAGGTGTAGGGTGCTGACGAAAGCTCAGAGGCGAGCCAGAAAGTTTCTTTGTCGCCTGGTATGACGTAGATAATTGTAAGTTTTTTTGTTTCTTGCCTTGGGATTGCGTCGCACTCGAGGCGGGGGAGTACGTACCAGCAACGTTGCTGTAGACATCGTGCTTCACCTTCATCGTATTCATGTATGCGGAGAACAGGAGACTCATGAATGCGGACGGGATTGCTTTGTTGAAGAACACGACCCCCGATTCTTGCTGGTGTTCCAGCTCATATTGCCAGAACAGGCTTTCATTGAGGGTTGTGCTCGGCTCTGAATCCTGCATAAGCGTCTTTATCCAAACCATCGTCTTCCTACCCCGGAACGCTCTGTCGTGAAAGTAGTGTATGCCTGCCAGATCTCGGAGTCAGCAGCTTTGCTTTGAGGCGTGAGTGATGTGTTGGGTCAAAGCAGTCAATGCTCCTCAACCGTGTCTTGCCACTCAATATACGGCGCGGGTTAAGAGGGAAGGACTTCGGAAGATCGCTTACCTGTCTCCTTCAAGCCAGCGTGCTCATCGAAATAAGTGTCTGGGCGCTGAATGAAGATAGTGTCGGCATCAATAAGAATGACTCGCTCGAAGCTACTAGCCAGCGCGGCGAACGGCTTCATGGCGTACCCACTGTTCCTCAGTCCGGCGATGGTCTCGTTGAACTGGTCGAGGACATTGATAGTTTCGAGCAATGGCGCTTTGATCTCTTCGCGCTTCGCTTCAGGTAGGTCGTCATCACCAGCATAAAAGACTTCGATTGGGAGCGTAGAATTTACGACCGTACGAAGCGTTTGAATGCAGTGAGCTGCTAGGACGAAGTTGCCTTTTCCGACGGTTAGGACGATACCTGTCTTGTGGCTGTCGCGCCGCTCCCAGGGAAGGTAGGCCATGTCTACAGAAGGTAGCCACCAAGAGAAGAATTGCCGGCGCAATTGGTGAAATGGTTGCCGATCGATGGATCCATCTGACAGCATCGCTTCGAGATATGCGGTGAATGTGTTTAGATATCGGCCCATACTGAAAAGGTGCGGGTCGTCGAGATGGTCGTCTGTGCTGTCTAGTGCATATTGAAGCTTCATGGCGGATTCGTATGCAATTTGCTCCGGCGTTGAAACCGGGCTTTTAGCATGTTCGATAACCTTGGGGAGCACATCCGACCCCACGTCATGAGGTGTCTGTGTCAGTTTCGACAATCCTTTCTGAGATGATGTGCGCTTCGGGTATTCCTGATGTTGATCGATGGATGTCCCTGCACCCCATTGCACAGCCCCATTTGGGTAATTGGGGTTGAGCTGCGAGGCTGTGTAGAACAATACTGGAACAATAAAACAACAGGCAGCTAAGCGAATGCAATTGACTTTCGACATCGATTTCGGGATTGCCGAGCCTGAACACGAAGCCAGGACCAGTCATTAAATGATCTCGAACAGAGGAAGAGGAGAACTCGAAGATTGGAGAATGTTAATCATTGCAGTAGACGAGAAAACGCTGCAGGGAAGACCAGAGAAAGTATTTCGCGTCCAAGGTTTCTGACAGCTAGTCATACAATCGCGAGCTTGAGTGAGAAACGTTGGGTGGATCTAAGGTATGAATCGGGCGCCATATACAGTTTCGCAAACGGTGAAGGCAGAATGAGCTAAGAAGCCAGTCATAGCTATACTTAGATCCGTATGCTCAAATGCAGGTCTGTTCGAGATCTCATATTTCGAACCGTGGTTGACGCGAACCCTCCCTTTACAAACGGCGGGTGTAGAAAACACTGTCATCGTCTAGTCTCTCGCCATATACTTGAAATGTGATTGGAAAGTATGGGAGGTGGGAAATCAAGAGTTTCACCGGCGCGGCTCGGAAGCAGAAAGTGGTAGGCTGAAAGTGTACCCACCACGTAGCAGGATAGATAGCACTGTATAAGGGTATGTCAACAGACATTTCGCACAAGGATGACCGGAATTGGTTTGGTTATCTGTGTCATGGTAAGCCACTAGGGCTTGATTCGCGTACATCAATGACCTTTGGCGCTTGCTACGCGACGAAGGTGAACAACTGGCACACAGGAGGCATTTTTGTCTCTTCTATCCAGTCAGTAGCTGCCACTGACGCTTTCGGATGACCAGGCTCGCAGTCGACCACGTTAATGGGGTCCAAAGGTCTCCTTCGCTGTTCCCACAGCTTGTAATCTATTGCAACTACTGGATCCGGCATCACAGAGCTAGTAGCCGGACTAAGTCTTGTGCGTTGACTCTGGGTTACATGATGGCATGCGCAGAGCAGATGCTAGGTTATACGAGACTGACCGCACAGGCCACCTCGGCAGGTTTGCTCATATGCGGCCTTTTTGTAGGAAGATGGTCCACTGGGTCATACTTCTCTTACATGCCCCTAGTCAGTAGGTCATGCATCCTCATCTTAGACATCTATCCTGGGAATTACATCATCGCCAACAGGAAGAGAGACGTATTTGGTTTGTAGATGACCGCTACTCGTTACTATTCGTATATTTTCGGCTGCTATGAACCGTCGACCATGGAGAGTAGTGTTCTATTCCATCGGGCTTGAGGCTTGGCTTTCGTCACGGGCTTATTTACCATTTCATACGCCGAGAAGAACGATTATGGTGGAGCCTGGTTCACGTTTGCCTTGATCGCCCTCCCGAGATATGGCCTGGTAGCTTTGCGTATGAGGAGTGGCCAGAAGGTGTATTGAGGGGTTTGGCGAGCCAACGTTCGATTGATATATCTAAGCAAGACTATGAGAGTCGATTCGTTCTGGATGTTTCCCGTCATGATGTAGCAGCTTGAGGGCGACGTTGTGCGGGCCTGCCGATAGCCCCATCTTCCCACGCTCGATGTTCCATAGTAGCATTTCATTGCACCCTGCTTACACCGCGTGCTTTTCAACACGAGAATGCTATCTTGACTCGTTGTACTCGTTGTAGGCAATGGTGCATGGCGGAGACTGATGGCTGGACGATTGGTATTAGCAAGCGGGAGTTCTTGCGGGGATCGGCGGGCTGAGTGTCGGAAAGAAGCGGAGGCGGTGTAAGAGGGAGAGTTCGAAATCCTAGCCAGTCAGCCCAACTTTGATCCAAACGCGCTCAATGGATGTGACACAGGTCAGGCGTGGAGTCAGCAACTGGATGCATTCCTCTAAGCCGGTGCTGTCTCAGCTCCCTCTGCACGTCTACTCTCGAGACTTGCCACTTGCTGGATGATTAGATACCTACTCAGACAGCATAGTGTCTGTCGCCATGTTGAGGTGGCCTCGCTTGCAGTGTGAAATTTGACAGAAGAGGAATTTGCCTGAGCCGTGAAGAGAATCATCTATCAGGCTTGGCACGCTAACTACACTGGAGTTAGCCTCGATCATCGGAGCCGCCGTGCCGCGAGAGCTTCTTGAAGACTGTTTGTTACAATACTTTGATATATTGGTGCAATTGATGCGTTCCTACCCAATTGATCTTCGCTATCACAAAATTATGGCTCCCATCACTTTTATTTGTCTTCACTATCTTCTCACGAAGCCAGAGTCCTACCGCGTACTGAGGAGATATCAAAGCAGTTATTTGCTATCTTCAGGATTTGAGACTTGTATTGATGATATCGGAACATATTCTGAGCGTCCCACTTGTGTGGCCTTGACGGCCACCATCCTGCTGACACCGGTTCTACGGCGAAGGTCTCGAATGTTTCCGCCTACCGCCCCTATAGATTGTCCTGGCTCGCAACCAGAGAGACCCGTCATGATGCAGTACAAGTACCAAGATCCCATTCGTCATATCACCATCGATCTCGTGGATGATATAGGTTTGCCTTACTCATAACCCAGAATCAATCTCATCAACAACATCGACATTAGTGTAAGCAGCCCAATCCCGGCACGTCTGCGCCCATGCTTGCGGGATATTCTGGTGCTGGATATCGTCCGAGCGTTCCTGGATCAGTCAGTCAACATACGCACTTCTGCATCCTATGGCCCGCGAGCAACATACCAAGATATTTACATATAGGCCCCCGGAAACATGCCAAGCGATATGACAATGGAATGGCCACACCCCCGGGTTTGCCGCATCGATCTGTACAACCATATACCCCAGCGGCTGCAACAGTTGTACATCCCTGCGCTGCGGGTTCGTCGCATTGACGATTGTGCTGCCGTCCCACTCTCCTAGTCCTTCGGCAAGCACGAATATGTTGTGTCCATGCAAATGCATAGGATGCGCTGCTTTAAAGGGGTTGTTGACCACGAGGCGAATTGTGGAGTTGGAGCCGGTGTTGTAGACGTTCCATTCTGGGTTCTCGAGGTAGGAGGTGTTTCCTGCCTTGGCGAGGAGGAGAAGAGGGGCATTGTAGTCGGCCCGGAAAGAAGATTTATTAATGGTCCACAGGAAGTGGCCTGTTTCGTTTACTTTGGCGTCGATGTCAAGCGTTATAGTTGTAGCGGGGTTGGCGGCTGGGGTGATAGGGTAGAAGGGGGTTGTTTCTGTGAGTGCATCCTGTTCTCAAGGTCAGCGTCAGACTTCCTCGTGTCAGAGTGAGCAGCGTTACGTTGGCACACTGAGCGGTGTTGTCCACCCACGCAGTGGTGGTTGGCTTCTTGTCCTTGTTCGCATGCGGATAGTAGATGATTGCTTGCGCGTTGGGTTGTATCGTTCGTGAACAGTTGCTGATGACCGATCGCATCCAATACGCCTCATCATCCTTTCCATTGGCCTCGACAATCACGTCGCTCCGCTGTCCAACCCCAAGCGTCACAATCTCAGTCTGATACGGCTGTATGGGCACAAAATCATTCGCCATCACAGTCATTTTGTGCCCATCAATACTGAATTTCTGGATCGCCTCAGCACCGGCGTTGATCAGTCGCAGTCGATGCTTCTTCCCCGTCTGGAATTGGAATTTTGACAAGCCAGCGTTGTTCACGCACGGTGTGCCGTCAGTCACAAGAGAGCAGTTGTAATCCATTTTGCCGTTGATGAGGTTGTTGTCGCTCTCTGGCGCCACAAGACTCAAGTCTGTGCCCATGACCTCCTTGACGATCTGGAAATATGGCTTGTGGTAGTAATCTGTCAGCAGCACAGGGCCGAGATCGATATCGTAATCCACATTATTTGGACCATGGATGATCATGGGGCCGAAAAGTCCACCAGCATATTGAGCGCTATAGTGAGAATGATACCACGAGCTACCGTAAAGGTCTGCTTTGAAGAAGTACTGCAAGCTTTTCCCTGGCGGGATTGGGCATTGCTGAACTGATGGCACGCCATCTTCCCACGGGCTGGATTTTTGCAAGATTCCGTGCCAATGCAGCGCGGTCCCTTCCTCTGGGCCCGTGATTTCGTTGTGCACATTTACATTGATGGTATCGCCCCAGTTAGCTTCGATGGTTGGACCAGGGAACTGGCCATTGATCAGTAGGACGTCTTTCTGGTAGCCGTCGGGGGCGATGGTGCCCCGCTTGATGTGGAAGTCGTAGGAGCGGACATAACTGGTGCTAGGGGATTGGGTGTATGGATTCGCATTGTCGGCACTCCGCGAGCCCCAATCGCTCGCTGGAAGCTGAGTCGGAAGAGTGGGCGCTTGAAGAGTTCCCAACTGTGAGGTGCCATTAGTGACTGACTGAGGAAGCGCGGCATTGGTATTCAAGTTCGAGGAGAAGTTGAGGAGCGAAGTGGTGACGTTGAGACCTGTTTGGAGGATGTCTGCGATTGAGACAGTCATGGTGTCAATGGAAGACAATTGTGAGTTGTACTGTGCGGTCGACAAGATGTTGGGGAGACATACAGTACGAGAGGCGAGCGCGTCAAATACAACCCAGTCACCGAGTGTAGGCGACGTTGTTTCTTTTCGTGGAAGTGATATTATCATTCACATTGTATGTGGCGGACTAATTTTGGAAATGAGGAGTGAAAAGATATACGCACGACAATGAAACGCACGTCCTAAAAAAGGAGACAACCGCACAAATATCGACATTCATATTCCTATATCGAGGAACAAGAATTACGGTGACACGACCGAAGCCCGTACCTGGTTGGCCTACCTTCCGGGACCAATCATGTCATGCTCGTACCTGAGCGTGCGGCTCGGCTTGCATGATCGACGTTTCAGCAGAGCGGAATCAGGAATGCTGCTCGCCCCGACCTAACGCCAGACCATATCGGGAAGTAGGACAGCACTTGATGAGTCGACCCGAGGGCTATCTTGTTGGAGAACCGAGCATTGACTGAAGCTGCCGTAACAACGTCAGCAAATCGGAAGCGTGCGGATCAATAATAGACCGGTATTGATAGCTCAGCGCTATATTCCGCAAGGCCGTCGTCGTACGAAAGTGGCATGCCGCTAGTATGCCGGTCTTTGCGTGCGGCGTGACCTACTCTGTACATACAGCACTTGAAAACATCTCGTGAACCATGAGTTGCTAAAGTAAGTAGTTAGGGGCTACAGGGTTGATTTGCCCCTGAATGATAATTAGGGTTAGGGTTAGCGTCCTGATAATATTACTCCTTCTATAGAATAGTTTCTAGATCTTTATATAATACTTAATCTAAGTCTTTATTATTAGTATATTATATTAGATGTTTAATAGGGGCTAACCTTAGATTTACTTAATTTCTATTATTAAGTAGACTTATAAAGGACTTTAAAAGGATAGAAGTTTTTTTATTACTTATATATTTATATTATTCTAAGCTTTAATAAAGAGAAGTCTTATCTTTATACTTAAAAGGACTTAAGATAAAAGGATATTTATTACTTACTTATTACTTTCTAAATATTAGATTATCTTACTATTATAATTTCCTATATATTTAAGGCCTAATACCTTTATATTAAAAAAGTATTATAAATAGCTAGGCTTAATTTCTAGAAAAGTAAATCCTATATATTTAAACCCTAAAGGATAATACCTTTTATATAAGATTATTAGAAGGAAGCTTAGAAGAGACTTTACCTATTAATACCCCTCTCTTAATATTAGGGAGTAATATAGGAGTAATATTAAAAACCTCTTAGACCCTAGAATCTACTCTAAAAGTATCTCTAAATCTTATATTAATTATTAAAGTAGATAATTTATTTATAATACCTACTAAGATTTATATTTTTAAAGGGCTTTATAATAATCAAGAAAACTTATTAGAGTTTATTAAAGATATTAATTAAGTATATAAATAGGATTATAAGTTAAAGGAACTAAGTTTAATAATATAAGCCCTTAGTTTAGAAATATTTAACTTAATTATAATATTTTATAATAAAATATATTAAATACTATTTAAGTAATATATTAAAGATAATACCTATATTTCATATAATAATCTTAACGCGGACCTAAAGAGTAATTAATCTTACCTATATATTACTTTCCTTCTTATATTCTAAATTACTATTAAAGATACTTAAATTAAGAAGTTTAAGTTAAGAGTAAAATTAATAATACTTAAGTAATCTATAATAAAAATAATTATAAATTATATAAAGAAAATATCTAAGTTAGTAATCTATCTCTTAAGAAATTAGATTAATATTAATATAACTATATTAAAGGATATATATAATATTAATAAGAGAGAGAGAGTATCTTTTAAATATAATAAAGATATAGACTATATATTCCTTATAATAGTTTATTTTATTTAAGCTACCTATTTAGAGATAGGTAAGATAAATCCCTTTAATCTTAATTATAAAGACTCTATATAACTTATTTTAATAAGGTATTAAATAATATTTAATAAAGAACTTATAAGGTAAGTTCTTATTAATATTAATTAAGCTTTCCCTACCTTTATCTAGGATATAAGAGCCTTATATACTACTTAAATAAAGGATATTTCCTTTAAACTATCTAATTAAGTTTAGGGTTATAAAGGCTAAGGTAAGTAATATACTTTAAGGGATATTAATTATCAAAGGAAGCCTCTATTAAAAATTAAATATTTTAAATATAATACCTATAAGTATTATATAAATTAGTACCTAGATAGTTTCCTACCTACTAAAACTCCTCCCCTAATAATAGTAGGAGTATTTATATAAGAGTAATATAGTTAATTCTATAATTAATAGTAATAGGAGTAAGAAGACTCTAAGGAAGAGTAGCCTTTAATATTATTATTATAAACTCTCTTCCTAGCGGAAGACTCTTACCTAGTAATAGTAATAACTTATAAATTTATTAAGAAACCTTAGTAGATCCTATAAAGGCTAACTAGGATTTAGAAAGCTTAATTTAAGAAAAAGGACCCTCCTTAGCTTCCTTAATATATCCTTAATTAAATTTAAGATTTTAATAAAATATAAGCCGCTAGTAAAAATAAAGGGAAGGATATAAAGGATATTAAAGAGAGCCTTAAAATATAAATATAAGACTTATTATAACCTTAACTATAAGCTTATTAACCCCTTTAGCTAACTTAGCCTAGAGTTAATAGTTAATTACCTTAAACCTATATTATTAAGACTAAAAAAGTTTAAGAACTAATAGCCTAGAAAAGCTTAAAAGTCTTAAATCTAATTTATAATATAATAAACTTATCTTATTTTAATATTTAAAAGATATTTAACCTACTTATTTAATTAAGCTTAGGAGAGCTACTAGATTAATCTAATATTATAATTAAAGAGTTTACTTTTAATATATAGTAAATAATACC
>JAABUK010008240.1_pt1 | contig 14713 bp, 25 predicted proteins | sample 5559141 | NCBI WGS metagenome assembly JAABUK01 (sample SAMN10711869, study PRJNA513367) | rock metagenome | isolation source: Antarctica rocks | place: Antarctica: Victoria Land, Pudding Butte nord | collected 2016-01-03
AAAGGGCCCCCTGCCAGAGGCCTCCAGGAGCACGTCCATGATATGAAAGCGCGGCATCCAGCGTTTGGACCAGATGCAGATGATGCAGCACAGGATGGTGCTGGAGGTAGTCATGCAGCGGAGGGCTCAGAAGAAGAAGCTCATGCAGTGACAAACATGCAAAGCTGACATGTCATAGCCTCTTCACTCTGAACAACTAGACTAGATCCTGATTACTCAGATCTGAGCTTTTCCCACTTTGCATGATTGAGAGACAGGGTTCACCTTTGCTGGCTGTTGATGTGCAATGTTTGTCTTGATCGTTCAGTGCTGCGCTAGCATCCAACACTTGTGTTTTCACATTCGCACACCGTTTTCATATGCACCTATGTAAATGTCTGCCTGGGTCCCGCTTTATGTTGAAGTCTTCTTTCAGGAAGCGATCACTATGCCACGACCACTTGTTTACCTAACAGCTTGTAGTTTTGGGTGTGGAGCCAATTGTGACCGAAACATCCTGGCTCGAAAGCACAGGTGTGTGTACATGTTGTGTGCAACACAACCAAGCTGATGGCAGTTTTGCTCGACAAAAGCCTAATGTCCGTACTTTAAACTTTGTTGGTAGTCCGGACCAACTAATGAGATGTGCTGACGCTGTTAAAAGGACAGTCAAAAAGGAAACATTACTTGTCTAGATCTTCAAATGCTTGCATAGAACAGTAATGACAAATACGTTGTTCTCTGAGTGATTTGGATATCAGTCGCTGTCAAACTCGACCCTCAATGAGTGACCACCTGACCTGCTTGGTAGTGCCTGGTATGCCTCCTACTGAGTTGTGAGATGCAACACAGCTGTTTAGTTGTAGACATCATCAATCGTGATGCATTGTTGTACTACAATGCAAGATGTCAATACTAGACTGATACCATGAATGCGAGACATGCAATGCACTGTGAGTACATGTATGATCCCAGGAGGACATCCAAAACACAAATTCACTCAAGCACTCCTAAGCGCAACTCTCTATACAGCACTGTATGTGAAGGTAGCTTGCTGTTTGTTTTGCCTTAGTAACCGACCAGTGGGCTGGAGTTGTGGCAAAGAAGTCGACTGTTGTCACTATTTTGCGCAAACGATTTAGAGCTTGGGGAAGCTTTAGTGTTTTGGCATCTCACCCCAATACCACCTAAACCTTTGCATTATGCATACGGCATAGTAACACATTTGCACCATGATTGCTTGGTGTTCATGCAAGACAGAGTAAAGCTGCACTCTCAAGCCTCAAGTGGGCTGCAAAAAAATGACATCAACGTGGCACGTCAAAGCGGTCAAATCACAATACACATCACAATACACATCATCTATGGTCACTACCAGACAGGTCAGGGGTTGCAAACGAGTTATCCCGAGCTGCCATGTCCCCATCACGACTGCTCCTCAGAAAATCTGGGTCATTCTCATGGGACCCCTCAGCTCGCCTTCTGTTCTCTTCCCACTCATGGCGCATATGCCAAGTTTGCTGATTGACCTTACCAATCAGATATGAAACACCAGAATTGTTATCAGCCATCTCATTTAGGTTGGTCTCTATTGTCTCGCACATGTTCTCTGCAAGCACAACTGCACACTCAGACAGCATTGCGGTGGCTCAGCATGCTGGAGTGACAAAATTTGTGCTGTTCTTGAGCTCTGCTGTCATGCCATGAAAGGCAGCAGACAAACTATATTTCCAACATCATTAGCCTTAGCATCAGGTCCACCTGTTCTCATGTTGCAAGCTTGTTGTCAATAGTTGCATTGATCACCTGTAGTGCGCAAAAGCCAAGATGACCAATCAGCATGCATATGAATAACATGATGAGAAGAATGCAAAACTGCAACATTTCTCATGGTCTTGCAAGATGTCTTGACCTAAGCAAGCAGACTGTCGCTCCAACAGCAATCAATTGCACTTTGCCCTGATGATCCTCTGCTATTCCAGCCAGCACCATATGCCATGTGTGAAACAGACATACAAAAGGCAGCCTCACAAGGCAGGGATCATAGAACGATAGGCAGTTTTTCTGACCTAAAGGCAAGATCCCAAAGGGCTCTTCAATCTGAACACCAATCTCTTCAATGCCCAGCAGCAGGAAAGCAATGATGGCTGAAACAGGAACCATGGCCCAGTGACAGGACCTCCACAAAGTCAAGGGCATCAACCCCAACCAGATGACCAGGAATCTGGAAGTGTGCCTGCATGGCGTGACACACTATGTGAAAACATCAGTCAAAATTACCAATATATTGAGGTCTGCCCTGAACCTTGCCATGGATTTGCACGCAATACGATTCACCTCTAGAGCTGAAGTCTGTCAACACAGGCAGGAAGGGTAAGCATGCTTTATTTGACACGTAATGTAGGCCAATCTCTGCTGACAGCAGGCGAATGTGCAAATGCAAACTGTCCAGTCTGTGGACATCATCCGTCTGAGGCTGGGGAATAGAGCAGTAACACCATATCCACTTCACCATCAGCCAGATTGTTGCACCTGTGAGCATGTGCCAGCAATCTAATGCTGTTTCTAATATCAACATACATGCCAAAGACCAGGCGACCCTGGTGCAAGAAGATGGTCGAGGCCAACACAGTGCTTAGCAAAGCAAACTCCATATATGTGTATGTATACGAGCTATATGCACTACATGTCCTAAAGTTTGCACAAACATGTCAGCACACTCAGTATCAGTATACCAGGTATACTGATACTGTGTGCATGACGCTAGTAAAAACATGACTGCAACAATACCACACAGTGGCGCTGATGGGCTGACATGTAAGTATGTTTTACTGCAGCATGCATGACAGCTTCACCTGGGATATCAATAAACAATGCCACTAATGACAATAACAATGACAAGAACAAGAACAAGAACAAGAACGAGAATGAGCACAAGAACATGAACCAGAAGAAGAACAAGAACAAGAACAAGCACAAGAAGGACAACAGCCCACCTGGTATACGAAAGGGGTATGGGGGTTTTGAGGATGCGCTCACAGCTGCCTTGTGCATCCATGAAGAAGGTGATGTTCTGGTCCATCCTGAACCTCTCAGGTGACACAATGCAGGAGCTCTCCACCAGGCCACTCAGTATCTGGAGCACGTAGTTGGGCCTGTGCTTGGATGCCAGCAGCAGCTCTAGCTCCTCAGGCTGCAACACAGCCTGCATGGACAGACAAGACTGTGATGCGCTGTCATCTGGCCTGTGCAGCAGTTCCTTGACATTTGTGTATGGAAAGCTGGTGTGTGGAAAGCTGGTCAGTGAGCTCTGCTGAAGGCGCCTCAAGGCTTGCACTGTGACTGAACAAACATAAGCAGCATCTCACCAGGACGGTGTTGCAGCCAAGTTGCATTCAGTCTTACGTTGTACATACCATGCCATATGCTTATGATTGTGCAGCTAGAATAATAGGAACATCATGGATGAGCAACATAGAATATGTGACTAGAAGCCATGGTGTCATCTCTGGAGCTGTACTGACAGCAGCAAGCATGTCTCAAGACTAGAGAGGAATGTAATGGTGACTGACCTCAAGCTCAGCCTTAACATCGCCTTCCTCTCTCAGATGACACATGAGGGTTTTGGAGTAGGCTATGCTCCAGCGCTTGAACATGTCCACAAGCTCAGTTTCATTCCCTGGTACAAAAGTGAGTGCCTGCGGCACAAATACATGCATTTGCTGAGGAGAGGTCAGCTCATAGGCAATGTCGAGTGAATCAATGCCTTTGGTTGCACGTGACCTCACATGTCAACATGACAGAGACTGATGTGAGCATGTAGAATCTATGTGCCTGTCATGCCACACACGGATGCACATGTCCACTGACGCACAACAACAGCTGAGTAGACTGCTGGTGGTGCGGCTTATGTGTCTCTGCAAAACGCTGAGCTGCAATGCGGGCTGAATAGGCACCTACACCTCTTTTCAATCCCAAAACGTCTATTTTAATTCAGATTTCATCCCTACACTGGAATTCTAAATACGGAAACGTCTGGGGACAGTGAAAACGCATTTCTACATTGTGGAGACATGTTAGGTAATGCTTATGTGTCTGTGCAAAACCCTGAGCTGCGGCACAAGCTGAGTAGGTGCCTACAACACTTATCACACGACGTTTTTCATTCTAAAACTCAGCATTCTCAAAATTCACTGAGCTGCATTTTTGTCTGTTGGGTCCCAGTTGCCCCCCAGGACATCAAACATATCAAGAAAGAAAAGAAAAGAAAAGTTTACGCTTTTCAGCGATCATAACGGGAGCCTCCTAAGGCGGCAGCCCGGAGCTATGACCATAGGCCATAGCCCTGAGGGAAAGGAAAAGTCCTCAACCTAAGGTGGATCTGGCCTGTTTTGTCACTTTTTGTCTGTCTTCTCCCTTTGTAGTACTCTCCTAGATGTCAAAATCTTGCCAAATGTCAAAACAGAATGTTCATGTCAACAGAATGTTCATGTAACTTGGACATAACTTTGCTTGCAGGTCTATGCTCTACACCAATCTTTGCTAGAGCGTCAGATGTAGTGTGATACTGTGACCCAGATTGTCCTATGATGATAGGCAGAGTGGTAACATTGTAACCATAGTCCTTGAGAGCTTCCTCCAATGCTTTATGTTGTGCTCCCTTCTCTTGCAGCTTTTCCTTATATCTTGTATCAAACATATCAAATCGAATCAGATTGAACATGGCTCACCTGTCGAAAGATGTCCCTGGAGCGATTGGTGACCCCACCCCAGATGCTGCGTGCTTCCTGCCACCGCGCATATGAGGTGTTGGTCCTGAAGACCAAGAGGAGGGACAAGGCGAAGCTGGTGAGACTGAAGGGGGCCGTAGCTTCTATGGACAGACTTGGGGAACCAAGAGCTAGGAAGCCACTCTATGCACCAAAGAGTGTGATTTAGGTGAGGTTGAAGTGCTGTAGCTTTTGTAGCACTGAGGTGAGTGCACTGCTAGAAAGGAAGTCACACTGTGTACAAAATAGTATAGGCCAACTGGGGACAGACTAGGTGGGGTCATGTAGCCAGAAAAAAGGGTAGGATTCAGGTGAGATCAGTTCGAACCGGGCATCATGGTTCAAGATCGCACTTTCTGCTGTGTGACATAATCAACAATTGGCAACATGACGCATGCATACATGCTGACCTGAGCCAACATGCGGTCAGCATGGCATGTCTAAATGATGTGCGGTGGGTCGTTGTACGTCAATAGGTTTACCTCTAGCAATGTCTCATATACGGCAATAACACTAGCCACTGCTGTTACTACCAGCAGTGGCTGAAGTAAACCTCTGACAATGCGGCTCTGCAGGTGGAATGGGAAGTTCAAGACATCTGGTGAAGAGTGATAAACTTTATGGAGTGTTACAAACATTGCAGCACCCCACTTACCCCAAGGATTGTGAGCAGATGCCTACTATATCGTTTTGTGCTCCTATGTGCGGCCCAGTTCTTGAAGTTGAACACCTGTGTACATGCAATCTCAACTTTGTCTGAGCTCACTCTGAACAATTGACCGGGCGAGGACAGTCAGCTGCGCCTCACGGTTCTCTTGTACTTTCTGCTATCTTCCTTGTCACAGTCTCGGTCTACTTCGTTTGTGGCGCATATGTGTAACCGACTACGAGCCTGCTTTGCATGCTTGGGGCCTTTTGCTGGACTGCAACGTCGAGCTATGCGCCGTGGCTGCAACTGACGATGAAAAGCAGCCGAGCGTTGGCGGTAGCTGGTGCTTAACAGCGGAACATGCCTAGCTGCCGATTTGCAGCATACACAGCTCGCAACAAGCTGTTGCATGCTGGTCAAGGACTACATGCGAGCACCACTTCTGCGGACCAAAGCAGCAGCAAAGCTCCGGACATATGCTCGGCTACAATTCTTTGCCACACAGATCGTCCAGTGGCAGCAAGACAATAGCATGCGCTGAAAACATGCAATTTTTGTGATGCAACTTTGTGCACAAGTTTGAGCAGATGCATTGGCCTTTGAACTCTGTGGCTGGTGAAGGGCCTAGGTCAAATTACATTTTCAACACGTCAGAAGGTCATGTTGCCGTTCGCTTATGCCGTTTTGTTGATTGGCAGATGTAGGTGATCTCCGGTTGGTCACCTGACCTACGAACTATGCATGCTGCATGATCAGCTGACATGCTCACACGGCAGCTTGGTCTCCGCGCCAGCAAGCGGTGGCCCTTCCTCAGCCTGAAGAATCTCCAATCATGTCAGCTCACAACAGTATCTACCTCAAACATGCCAAAAGTAGCAACTGGCGTGAAGCGCCGCTGCGCCAATCAAGCTGCTGCAAGCACTGCAGCTGAGTCAGGCACCCCAGCGTCTTTCGTGTTGTCAGCAGCTAGAGAGCTTGCTGATGCTGGAGTAAGTGCTGCTGGCCTTGCAACCTATGCTGAAAAAGCCAGCAGGTACAGACACAAAGCTTGCTTTGCTCAAATTTTGCCCTATCATGTGGCTCATGGGTGTATGGGCTACTTTCTACTCAACATGTCTGCCCAACCTGTGTAAGTATGGCGCCAGGATTCCGTTTCTGCTCCGCTGTCGGATATTGGATATTTCAGGCGACAATGCAAACCCTCTAGCAGACTGCTTGCTGAGCTTTGGTGCACTTTCGGTCAGGTGAGGGCATCGTAGGCACTTTGCATCAGCTGTGGGCCTGGCAAACAGTCAGCTCACAGGCATACGCCTGCACCTGTTGCAGCGTCATAAGCTCACATCTGAAGACATGATTGTCTGTCGTGCACGCATGCCCTGGCATGTCATGTTTGTGCAACCTCAGTGCCTGATGCTGTACCACTTGCATGGTGACAAGCACAAGCCTTCTCAGCATGCCCAACAGAGCTCATGTCCCCTCAGGGTGCATAGCTTTTGTTACTGATCAAACGCACAAATGCTGTCATGTTTTGTATTTCTTTCACTGCATTCAAACCCTGGTAGCATGCAGCACAGAAGAGTACAAGGCACCAGGACAACCTGAGCAGGAAGTCTTCCAAGATGGGTCAGGCAGAACTTGGGACAGATGCACAGTCACAGGACTCTTTTCATCAGAGGTAAACTATTGGAGCTGTGATTGCAGTGTAGCCGTATCACCAGCCAGACAGCTGCATTTGCAGAGACTGCTTTCAACACACAGTCTCAACTGCATTCTGCACCCACTGCAAAGCCAATTATACCTATGTGATCAGCGGATTGATTCAATTGTGTCTGGTGGTCAGGTTAGCCGTGGCATACATAGAACTGCCAAGTGTTGCATACTGTTGATTTCCCATGTGTGATGACAAACTGAGTGATGTGTTGTTGTCCCAATCACTGTCTGTTGAATCTGTGATGAGTCTTAAAGGCAGGAGTACACATTCCCTGGTTGGTTGATGGCATGATTGTTATGATTTGAGTGTGACCATGTATGTGCAAAGTTGTGCTTGTGCAGCATTTTTCTGTTGACCTCAGCAACTTTGGTACAGAGCAATGTACTGACTTTGCAGTTCATTGCTGCAGCATGACATTGCTCAGACCCTGCAAATTGTGCAAGATGTGCTAAACATCACTGTGACTCAGCATCAGATAGAAGAGGTGCCTGATCAAGAATGGGTCAATGCAATGAAGGTATACTCACTCACTCACTCACTCACTCACTCACTCACTCACTCACTCACTCACTCACTCACTCACTCACTCATTCACTCACTCACTCACTCACTCACTCACTCACTCACTCACTCACTCACTCACTCACTAACCCACCAACCCACCCACCCACCCACTCACTCACTCGCCCACCCACCCATCCACCCACCCACCCACCTGCTTGGAAGCAACAGACTCTGCCCTGTATTTTGTCAACTCATATGGTTGCTACTGTAGGACAGCTATCAGCCAACAGAAGTCTGCAAGCGGTTGTGGATTGTGCCTGACTGGTGTGAATCTCCTGACCCCAATGCCCTCAACATTCGTATGGCTCCAGGCCTTGCTTTTGGTACAGGTGGGTTGGCATAAGCAGACACAGTGAAACTGTATCCCTGAGCCCAACAGCTCATTGACCAAGCTGCCTCACATTGCAGTCTTTGTGTTGCATGACATGGCAATAATTCCTGGTGCACATGTGTTCATGTCACACAGGGGTTTGATGATCAGAAGCTACACTTGTGTCCTTGCTTTTGTACTTCTGCAAGCATGCTGCCGAGCTGCCCGACACCTGACGTGCTTACAAACAAGATCAACATTGCGTATAGTCAGTCAACATATATCAATGGCTGTGTGTGTCCCCTAATGTCATGACTTAGCTCTTGGAGATACAAAACCGCCATTAGTCTCAGAGCATTGTCAGTTTCTTTGAAGAAAGCGGGACCAGTCAGGCCTCGCATGCATGCACAGTTGTTTTGTTCCCTATGTGGTGACACCTTGGACATGTACACAACCAATGTTGATTCCTAGCATGTGTATCATCAGCTGCGTGTGATGATACAGGAGAGCACTCCACCACCAGGCTATGTCTTCAATGGCTGTTTGACAGGCGTGACAAGATTCAGGGGGCTCATGTAATGGACTATGGCACAGGATCAGGAGTGCTGGCTGTCGCAGCCTTACTCATGGGAGCAGCTTCTGCGGTGAGAAAGCGCCTGCGACGGCGTAAAAACGGAAGTCTATGAACAGCCTTCGGAAAGACACCAAAAGATTACATATGCCTTTTGATTTGCATGCTGTGTGGACCTGAAACAGGATGTTACAATGGCTTATAGCTGCCTTCCCTATTGCTGACAGCAGAGTGCATGGCGCACTTTGTACCTTTGTACCTGTACCAAAGCAGATTCTTCTAATGTTGCTGCTTTCCATCAACATGGCTGCTAGCAAGAGGACAGTGACGTCTGCTTAGAGTGCCATTCAATCAGCATTTGATAAGGCAGCATTGAGCCAAGCAGCAAGGCTGCTTAGCAGCTGCTTTGCTAGTCATATCAGCCTTACAGAAAAACTTTGCGTTCAAACTGTCATGATGTCAAGATACAAGGACAAGGCATGAGTGTGACAAGTGTAAGAGTGTGACATTGCAGGTTGGGACAGATGTGGACCCTCTAGCAGTGAAAGCAGCCAAGGACAATGCAGCTCTCAACTCTGTTGGAGACAGACTCGTAGCTCTGCAGTGCTCTCCCTCTGTTCAGGTCTCTTCCTTTTCTCTCTTTTGCCTCTTCTGACTTGTTTCCACTCTCCTGTTTATTCCTCATGTTCCTTATGTCCTTCTTCTAATTTTCTGACATTGCTTCTTCTACCATTCCTGCTTTTTCTTCTTCTTGTTCATTCCCTTTGCATTGTCCACCTTCTTCTTGCTGTTGCTTTGGCAGTCAGCTTCTGCGTGTACTCACAATCTGTGTCAGGTGTGGCCATTCCATGCTTGCTGTTTTTTTGCACATCTAACTACTGAGTCCTTCTAGCGAACCTTTCTATCACCAGACCTGTACGTTAGCAGACCTAACCTGCATGATGTGTGATGCTCTGTGAGGTCTGGTCAGCAGGCCTTCTTGGGTCTCTGTAAACTGTCTTGCCACTCCTTTGGGTGAAGATCCATGATCTCTATTCTTGCTGTCTGTGACTCATCATATCTCCCAATACGCATACACTGTCTACTAGTCCAGACACAAAACACAACGTCCTTTAACCCATACACAAACACTGTCCACGAACCCATAGGCAAACACTGTCCATTAATCCAAGACAGTTATGTGTTTCACATTCATGCAGTGAAAGGCACGTTTCTGTAACAAAAGCGACGTTTCTGTACTTGCAACAGCTGGTATGCACCTAGTAGGTACCTGGCAAGAATGACTACCTGAAAGGCCTGTAAACTACTATCATCATCATTACTGTTATTATCAACAGCTGGGATTGTGGGTACAGGGGGATGACCCGGTGGCATGCATAGCGTCCAGTCAGCAGCCCATGCAGTTTGACATCTGTATAGCAAACATACTGAGAGGGCCCTTGCTGGACCTGCAGCCTCGCCTGACTGCCTATGTCAAGCCAGGTGGCCACCTGCTGCTGTCTGGTATTCTGGTATCTCAGGTGCGTCTGACTGCCTATGTCAAGCCAGGTGGCCACTTGCTGCTGTCTGGTATTCTGGACTCTCAGGTGCGTCTGACTGCCTAAGTTAAGCCAGGTGGCCACTTGCTGTCTTCTGGTATTTTGGAATCTCAGGTGCGTTGCAGACCCTGAGGAAGTGAATTTGATGATATGGCAAGAAAAATAGATCTTGTAACAAGTCTAGCCTGCTCCTCTATGCATCTTGTCAGGGTGACAAGTGGACAAGTCCGGTGTCAATCAGATGGTGCTCAAATGTAAATGATCTGCTTTCATGACAGTGTCGAGTGGGGAAGTCTGGCGCACCTATTTCAGCAATAAAACGCAAGTCTTATCATGCCATGCCATGATAGCAATGTTCGACAACGGTATGCACGTTGCCTGTCTAGACTCATGCAATGCAGATGAGCTGATCTCACTATGCTTGTCAGTGTGCAGACTGATGCACTTGCGGCGGGTACTTGCATGATACCTAAAGATGCCTGTGTGATAGCAGGTGGCAAAAGTACAGGACGCATACCAGGGCAATTTTGCAGACATGCAGTACAAAGAGGAGAACTCATGGGCGTTGCTCACAGGAGTCAAGCAATGACCATTTGGTCGCACACATGCAGACCAGCTGCCATCGTGCGTTCCACCTTGTTTGGAGCAGAGAAGTTTAAGTTGTTGAGTTGTGCAGTGAGTCATGGTACATCAGTGTGTAAGCCGCTTGGCTATTCTTTAGTGTATTGTGCTCGGCACTAACGATAGTAATACTTCAGTGAAACACAATGAATACGAAGGCAATTCAGCTGTTGCACCAACAGTTCAGATGCCAGTACGTGCAACCCCCAATTCAACTTGTGTACGTGCTGTACTTTATAGACAGCATACAGATTTTGCTGAGCGTTGCGACACAACCACAAAAGCAAAATGTGCAACTTGACGTATTGACAGGTTGCAGCACAAACAACATCTAATAGACCGTACTGCATACTGTTCACTCGCAAAGTCACATAGTACACCGCCATGGCAGCGCCCCCTGTCTAGAGCAAGTCGGCGCCTATGCCCACACAACCAATGGGCAGACCTTGCCTGAACCCATCATCAGCATACATGTTACAGGTCAAGTCTCAATGTAAGCTGTTTTTCACACATTGTTACTGCCTGGTCTACCAGTGGGGTAGGCTCCAGCACCAGTGAACCTAGCCATTCCTGTTGCAGGTTGGTTGCCATCAAAAGAAGGCTCCCTCCATGAGCCCTGTCCCTCAAAATCCCCACTGTCCTTTTGTGCCTTCATTGATTGCAGCTCTTCCATTGTGGTTGGCAGCCGCTTGGGCCTGATGTCCCTGCCAAACGGCCACCTGCGCGGAGCAGATGCACAAACTCGAAAAAAGTTGGTGCCCTGCTTCTTGGCTGGATGAGACTATGGCAGTGTTCTGCACTCGTGCTGTCAATGCAAGCAGGTTGTTCAGGGCGCCAACAGCATGTTCAGCAGAAACAACAACTATGCAGCAAAGGCATCGGTCCAACTCTGCACAAATGTGGCTTTGCCTGCTGGATAGACTTGGCAGTAGTGCTGTGGACAAACGATGGGCAACTCAACCGCATGCATGCACAGTAGTGCCAAGGAGCCAGCTGGGGCAAAGCTATGATGCAGACGGCTCACATGAAGTGTCACAGCCCAATCAGTACAGGTCGGGGAAGAGTATACTCACAAGGCAAACAAGGACAGCTCAAACATCTGTAGAGCCGATCCAATGCCAATCACAGTCAATGCCTGGATGATTGCTACAGCCCAGAACAGCAGGACGATCTCCCAGCCGAAAAATACAAGCCAAATGACATTGGCTATACAGGTGAAGGGGTGAATTGGGTTCGACCAAGGAGAGGTATGGTAATCAAACGTCCAGACGTCCGAGTAGGTTTCTCTTGGAATGGGATCTAGACAAAACCTGTAAATGGTAATCAGAATGAACTGCTCAAAAAGCCTTATCTCAGTTGACATATGTGCATGCATCAGTGTCACCAAGCAGTATTCACGACGCGCAGTGCTTACACTCCAAGCTTGAGGCTTTGAAGGCAAAACGGGATGCCTATAATGCTCATTGCCATGCCGACTGTAGCAAATATGTAAGCTATGAACAAAGCCCATCCGGCTGTCAGCACCCAAAGGACCCGACGAATGGTCAGCATGGGTTCGTTGTTGGACCAAACCATCAAGCGCTGAATGTTGTACCACACGCTACTGACAGTGACTGCCATGGTCGTGACTGGCAAAATCTACGATCAGCTTAGGTGGTGACCCCTCCTGGGCTAGACCCGCAACCTGCGAATGCTTCACCTGAAGAAAGTGCAGACGAGACAGCGTATCTCGATACCAAGCTCTCACTCTTTGGGCCGTGTGCAGACGAGGAAGAGAGACATTGCAATGCAGGAAACTTGGGACAAGTGCACTCATGTCATTTCTTCGTCTCATGACTAAGAGGCTGTCAGTGTACGAAAGTCTGATGCAAGGTGATGTGGAATAAAATGTCGTGGACACTCAAGAGTCTGCTTACATATATAGCAGCTCACCGTGTTCGTGATATTCCAGCTCTGCATGTCCCATCCCACCATATATCCAGACACCGTTGAGAGACAGGATTTTGTGTAATGCAAATATATGCATTAATGCACTGCTTAACGTAGCTTTCTCTAGCTTGGATGCATGTCATATGGCCACATGTGCCGACCCTGCTGTCAGAGCTGTTGGGCAGCTGTTGGAATATATCTCTCCTGGCTTTCAAAAGATGCCGAGTTTGTTTAGCTTTTCACCTTTGCCATCTACAACATCAGTGAAGACTGAGGAGATGCACATGTTGTCAAGCTGTTTGTGTGTCAATGACGTCCGCAAAGGTTCCTTAGAATCTAAGGCTTAGATCCTGAATAGACACTTAGAGACCAGGTCTTATGGGTGCTGCATTGATTTAGCTTGAATAGGTTCTCTTAGGTGGAATGCTGGACCAGTCTAAAATGCACATCTGCACAGCCTGTGGTGCGACTTAGGTTCAAGGGAGGTGCACACCCTGCTGAGGACGCCCTACCTTACTACTGCAAGGGAATAACCTCTGCTTTTGTGATTGCCCTTTATATCTAAGCATTGGATATTGAACACCGGCTGACATCCTGTGAAGGACAAGCCTCAAATACACATGGCACTGCAGCGTTGACTGACTGCCCTCAGGTAAAACAAGGACAAACGAGCATTAGCATAGTCAGCATCACACTTGTTTGCAGTTGTAGTGCTGATGTTAATGGTTGTTATGCCATACAGCATGTGTTGCAACCATTCCTACGAGAATGGTCATGCCTTGTTATTACACAGCAATACAAATATGGGGAACAACACTGTCATTTGGCTTTCATCAGACTTCATGTTGGCTGCTGTTTTGAACTCCTGCTTGAATTCTAGAAGCACATCAGGGCCATTGGGGTTGCTGTCCTTGAATGTGTTGTACGCTGACCAGCTTGATAAATATCCAATCTGCAGCATATTGCTCCTTGTTGAGCATCAAAGATGTATCATGTATCAATAGCTTGTGAGGGTGGTTGCTGATACTTGCCAGCTCACTCAAACTCATCTGTCTTGTCATCTGTGTCTCAATACGATGTACCCTTTTGAACGTCTCTGGAGGAGGCTCAAGGTCTGCAGAGCGCAACAGCTGGTCCATCTAGTGACAGTGCAGGTGCAAATGAAGGACTTGCAGCACTTGCCCTGATAGTGATTGTCAATGTGTCTACGTCGTTTGCTCCAATAAGGCCCCATTGTTTCCTTGTAAAAGGTTTGCAGGACTTGATTTGCTTCATCTTGCTTTGGGATGTTGGCAGTGTCGTATCCCCAGATTGCCAAGGTGCCCTCTGGCTTCAGTATACGGCGTGCTTCTGGATAAAATGTAGGGAGATGGAACCTGCTTGGTAAAGTCCATGGACTGTAAAGCCATAGATCTGCTGTTCTTTCAGCTCACTGCTCGGTTCCTTACCAATGCAAAGCTTGAGCAACAGCAGCCAGGTCTGCAATGCCATCTCCAAGGCCAGTGTTTTCGGCTGCACCCTCCTGAAAGCGAACGTTTGGGAACTTGCCGGCGTGCTGCAATTGGTCAGCGTTGTGATCTAGAGCAATCACACAAGCGAAGTGCTTGCTCAAGCCCTTCGCGGCTTGGCCTGAGCCGGTAGCAAGGTCGACCGCAAGGTCTCTCGCAGGTGACGCCTGCTGCAAAATCACGTTATACAGCGCAGCTGGGTATTCCGGTCTGAATTTGGCATAAGATGCACTACCTTTGCTGAACAATCCGGACAAGGTACTGAAAGCCGCGGTGCTCATAATAGAACAGTTGCGTTAAACCTATGCACACTGATCGGTCATAGCAACCTGAAAGTAAAAGGTTGTATTCAAAACCATTCTGTCTGCTGCGCTTACATTACCGTGATTCGCTGCGAGGTGCTTGATGGCATAGCCGAAATGGTATGCGACATATTTGCGAACCTGTATCATCGCGAGGGCGATGCCGAAAATGCCTTTTGACGCACCATTCAAAGTGATCCAGCAACAGCTTTCCTTTCATCAATCTCTAGCACCTGCCGGATCGGGGTTTGCAGCGCAATCA
>JAABUK010008241.1_pt1 | contig 14713 bp, 16 predicted proteins | sample 5559141 | NCBI WGS metagenome assembly JAABUK01 (sample SAMN10711869, study PRJNA513367) | rock metagenome | isolation source: Antarctica rocks | place: Antarctica: Victoria Land, Pudding Butte nord | collected 2016-01-03
TGAGCAGAACAAGGCTGAGCTTGGGCTAAGGCCGTTTAGCCCTCATCAGCAGAAGAAGAGACAGCATGCTGCCTGTCCCCATGAGCAGCAGAACAAGGCTGAGCTTGGAACAGGCTAAGGCCTTTTAGCCCTCAACAGCAGAAGCAGGGACAGCATGCTGCCTGTCCCCGTGAGCAGCAGAAGGGGCAGCAGCATACCCTCTGAGTCTTTGTGCACCAAGTGGGCTTCCATGGACTTCCTCTCCCCATCAAAAGCATGCTCACTAGGGGTGTGGAAATGCCATTGGATCAACTCCATCTTCTTATCTCCAACCTGGATTGTGTTGCCTTTGGGGGGCTTGATCTGCACAAGCAGCCAAACGTCTGTCTGTCTGTTTACCCTTTTCATTTGTTTTCTGCCCTTGGGACTCAACAGGGGAGCTGCCAGACAAACACACGGCAACACCTGTAATCCATAAGGTGAAATCGAATGCTGTTTGCTCCAAGACATGCTTGTGGATGCACTGCTGCCAATGCGCCAAGTCGAACTTCATGCCTCCCACTTGAATTGTGTTGATGTCTTATCTTGATGTCTTGTGGTTGGCTTGCATGCTTGCATGGCGGCTACAGTACAAGATGTATGGTACATGCAAGGTAAATTAACATGTGCTGCCATGCATGGTGACATGTGTCTATATCATCATTCAGAATGGAATGTAAATCTAGGTAGTCAACCATGCCAATTGCTGCTGCAACACCTTGAACATGAACATTGTGCTCGTTTGTTTACCTGTGGTGTGCCATGGCCTGGATTAGTCACTGCGGCACCAGACTGGTTGTCGTAGTGGAAACTGATATCACCAAATCTATCCAGCTTCTGCTCATATAGGTTTGTCTCAAACCCAAACTTGATGTCCCCAAACTCCTCCACTTTCTGCTCAAACTTGAACTTGGTGTTTGCAGACCTTTCTACCTCTTGCTCAAAATTGAACTTGACGTCTTTGCCATTGCCAATGCTTTGCTCAAACGAGAATTTGATGAAGCCCGCGCTCTGCTTCTTCTTCTCACTACTGGCTACGCGACTTTGGGCAAGGTGATCTGCTAGGGGGATGTTGATGGGTGATTGCTGCTGGCCAATGGTGCAAATGCCTGCAACACATATATGTTCAGTCAGTGACAAAGGCACAGTGGCTTATGCAGCAAAGAGCTGTGTTAGCTCAATGTAGGATGATGTTTATGGATTGTTTTGATTGTTGAAATTGCTTGGCAGATGTCACCCTGCTGCATATTTGGAAGCCAACTGTCAGTGATGGAGCTACCAAGTCTGCAGCAGGCACAGTTGCAGAATGCCAACATGCAAGTGTGCAGAGTACTGACAGTTTGCACAGTAGAGCAGAATCAGCTCCAGCACATGTGCGGCAGTTTGCAGTGACTTGCCCAGCCATGTTTACTGAGGTGTTACGTAGATGAGGACACGGTACGAGGACAAGTTTCAGCTACTTCCAGACACCAGATGAATGCATGGTTGTTGCATTATTGCCAAGAGAAATGACTTTTACTAGTGTGGCGCTGCTGTCCAACCTCAGCAATTTTGTGGTATTGCATCGGCGTTCCAGATGGCACTTTGTATGTGCTTTAGTGCCATGCAATGATGAACTGGCCAGAAATGCTTGCGTGCTCTTGGTAGAACAAGATTTGCGGGTGCACCGCTGTTTGTAACACTGTATATTGCGTCACATCGGAAAATGTACCTGGCCACGATGAAGGTCCTGCTTCACCAGCATATCTGAAGGGCTCTGCCCCTGAAGCTTGAGCAATTTGTGTGCAGCATGGGCATGCTGCAGAAATCAACATAGCTTTGCCAGCCAGCAGCAGCCTTCGCCTGGTGGTAACTATGGGCTCTGCAGGACAAGGTGAGGTTCAGCGCACGTTGCATGATAGTCATCACGGTGATGGCACATCAGCAAGCTTTGGCAGGGAGATCCGCGCTGCAGTGTGAATTACAAGCGATGAATAAGCACGTGCCCGCTTGCTGTTCTTGGTGGCACCAGACGCGACTGGTGGAGCGCCGCTGAGCACATCGCTGGATTGCCGTAGATCGTGTTTGTGGCAATGTGGTGAAAGGCTTGACGGAGGACGTAGAGTGGAGCAGAGGCGTTGGCTGGCTGCAGCCTGCCAGCCGACCGTTAGAGACTTGAGGAGTAGTCGTCGTCATTGCAGCCATCGGGCCTTCGGCCACCTATGTCTTTGCGCACCCAAGGCTGCCTGCCTGCCAACAACGCGGGCGTGGCTGTTGAAGCAAGAAGAAGGAAAGCAGTCTGTCCTCGATGAGGCTGAATAGCTTTGAACTCCTTACGTCATATTCTTATCTTTTGGCCAGTCTCTTGGTTGAGTGCGAAGGGCAACATGACAGAGTTACCGCAAATATAGGGCGAGCCCGGTTCGGAAGTGAGCTCAACTTGTGTTCCTTGAACCCACCAAAAAGCGTTGACACTGCTCGACTGCGCTCTGGCGAAACTTCCCCCTTCTCACCACAGCTTTGCTGACACCCATGCCCGCAAAAGGGGGGTGCTCCAGGTAGCCTCCTTGCCTCTGTGAACCGGGCCGGCATTCATTCACCTGATGCACAGCTTGACTCAGGCAGCTGCAACAGTCTCGGCTTTTCACTGCACATCTGTGCAGACCCTCCAGACGTAACACCAGCAGAAAGCTGCTAGTTTGCAGCAGCTTTCTAGATTGTCTTGATTGCTGAGCACGCAGATGCTCTAGTCAGACCCCATAGGTGGCAGAAGCTGCAGATTGCTGACTATGTTATTGTCTGAACTGATACGCACAATTCAGCAAGGCATAACAACGGACACCCTCATTCAGCAGATTGCTTGGGTGACACATCAGCTTAGGAATGGCTTGAACTCAAAGAGCACGCCACTGGTTGTTGACTTTGCCTGTGCTTGGGCAGGGCTGGGCCTGCAGCCCTACTAGCAAGCGAATTGTGATTGTGATGGTATTGAGAATGATGCGCTCAACAAATAAGTGGAACACTTGCATCTGAGGCAGCTTGCCACATTGTTCAAGCTATAAGTTGATGAGTCATTCAAAGGAGCTGCGCCTAAATCCATGCCCAAGTAACAGGACATGGCATGCACATTGAGCTGCACTAAAGCCTAGCAGGGGAGTCACAGGACAGACCATGCATTGTGTGAAGCCTTGCATGGGCTTTGCCTTTAAATTCAAAAAACCAACTTGGTGTCAGGCAATGCAAGCATCTCCAATGACATCAATGACTTGTAGGTGCTTACAAGTCATTGATGTAAGCATCTACAAGTGTGAAATCAGACTTAGACCTCATGATAGACAGGAGGTCCATCATGAGGTCCAAGTCTGATTCCTGTGACATAGATTACTTTTCTGCAGCTCTATGAGAGTTGAGCATTGAGGCTGGGTGCCGCACCAAAGATGCATGCTGTGCAAGTTCTGTACATCTGTCAAGTGTTGCCTTGCTCTGCCTATTTGAGCTGCTGGCTGCAAACAGGGCCCACAGAGAGTTCAAGAGTGTGGGTATAGATAGAAGCTTGTTTGTGCAATTGATGTAACAGCTAGCGATTTCCCCTTACGCTTTACGTGACACAGCTGTTTTGCACGTTCAATGCAGCTTCTCAGCTTTTTGAGAGTTTGCTTTTGAGTCCAGGACATACTGAGCTTGCCTGCATCTGCACAAGCTTCTAAGCATATGCAGCGCAAACTCTCAAACTCTTCCGTGGCTTGAGGATTTGCTCTCAATGTCAGTACATACTAATTAGTACAAGGCTGACTGCATGGTGTTGGGCATTTGAAACAAACTCTGAAGCGTGATCGCGAGGGATTGTGTGTGAGCAGGGGCTCGGGGACCACGTCTGAGTATGCTATGCATTGTGACTCGGTGTTGAGCATTTGGATTTCATGCAGTACTGTTGTACTATTGCAGACTTTGCGTCTTTCTATGATTCAGAACCAAATGCATGTGGTGATTTCCTGAGAGCACGCTTCGAGTGTACATGTAGGCAGCAAGTTATGACTGAATGAGTTCACTGATGCAGATCTGAATCTGACCAGGTTTTTTGTCTGTAACGTCCCAGTTGCCCCCCAGAACTTCAATATACTGATTGACCCCGCTGGCCAACTTGTCCAAATTTGCCCCAACGCCTGTGCCTAAGCGTTGTCCTGGGAGAAGATGCGCAACTTGATGAGTGAGTGCCATTTTGGACCTTGCTGTTGACAATCTGAATGCTTGCACATGATGCACAATGTTGAAGGTCACAGCAAAAACGATGTGGCCACGACAAAGAAGTAAACGTGTTCAAGTCATTCCTGTGCCTGGTGACCTTAAGTGAAGATATCACAAAACCATTATCTCAATAAGAACGGTCTTTCCTGTCCCGTACATCTATTGCTGCTGTATGAGAGATGACATAGTACGTTGGTATCATCATGAAAACGGTACAATCTGCACAAGCCTATCATACACACGACTTTGCCCTGCATGTTTTTTCAAACACAGCCCAGAAGAGATGTACACAAAATCAGCTGCATACTCACATTTAAAGCCTAGCCAGTCTGCGTGGAACAACGTCAGACATCATCAAAATCAGAAAGTATCACACAACAATATACCTGGAAGCACGATGTCAAAAGTAAAATAGATTGTAAAAACCAGCTGTCACAGCTGTGCCATTGCACGCTGTGTGTTTCTACACTTTGCTATTGCGTAGGGACAATCGAATTGGCCTTCTTGCAACACCTGAGCAACTACACTGACTGTTCCTGCGCAAACCATGAGACTGCCTGCTCCATCAAATATTGGGGCCTCTACTCACAGCCGAAATCGACTCCACCCCAAATGTGGCTGTGGTTGCTCTGCTGAGAACACATTGAGTAGAGAGGCATGCTTCAGTACAAAAAGCGTCTGTATATGTATCAGTACGATTCACTTTGACCGTAGTGCTGCTGTAGATCTGTTTACCACACCAAGCTCACGAGTTTGACTCCATTCCCGCAAACTCAATCTGCACAATCAGATCTCCTTGTCAAGAACCTTGTATGCAGACTATTGGTAGGAGTTTAGGCAGGTTGACTGCCAGTGCATAGTGCCTGTGCACAACTTGCATCAGTGAGCAAATGGATGTTCACCTGCCAATGCTGACAATGCAGCCTGCCAATATCAAAGGCAGGTACACTCAAGTCATGACACAAGCACATCAGTGAAAGGTGCTGCAGCTTCACAAATCAGCCGCATCTGTGCGAATCAGTTATGTCAGCAACTGAAAGGCATTGGTTGCATGACCACATGATTGTGAGGGTGATCAAGCTGACATGGGCTAACATTCATTGCCAAGTAAGCCTGTCAGAAAAATGCCGTACAGAGCAAAATCTGAAACTTGCACTGGTAGAGCTAAACGTGACTCACATTAAACAGCAGCATCGCCACATTGATCAGAACCAGGAAGACAGAATGTTGCAGCCTTATAGCCCAGTGCTTGACCTGCCTGTGGAAACAGTCAGAATCTGTATAGCAGAAGTGTGCTGATGCAAACCTGTGCACAATGCAGTGTTGCCAGACAGAAGTGCGCTGATGCAAGGCTGTACCCAGAAGTGCGCCCACACGAGGAACATGAATTCAGATGCATACCTGAGGCTTCAGGAGTAGTGCTGGAGGCATCCATAGCAGTAGGGCTATCTGTCAAGTCAATCTGCGCTGAGGCATCTATTGACAATGCACTCAGCTGAGCTAAGGCAGAGCGCTGCCGAGGCAGCACTGTCTGAGCTGATGTGAACACAGTGTCAGAGTTTGGACGAACAAACTCAACTGCCCTCCCATGCCCATGTGCCTCAGCTGAACTTGCCCTGTTGAAAAAACCTGACTGACTGACAGTAGAAGGATGTTGGCTGAAAGCATGCTGCGCTGTGCTTGCTGCAGAGGGAATCTGGAATGATGATGGCAGAGACGAGCCTAGGGGTGCAGCACTTGCATTGGCCATGTGCTGCCGTGCCCTGTGCTTGAGAAGCTGTATGGAAGTCAGCTGTGGCAGCTGCCTGCTTGACAGGGATTGCAGGCTGCGAGCTGCTGCTGCTGCTGCTGCTGCAGCTGCCACTTGACTACCAGCACCTGCACACATGCCGGGGATGAAAATCATAGGATGTGAACCAAACTGGCAACAAGTTTGTCTTGTCACACCTCGTCTGTGCATGTACAGGCCAAAAGCAACAACCACTGCAGTTGCATGGCAGAAAAGAATCGATTGGTCAGGAGAACTGCAGTTTTGCCAATGAAATGGCGTGTTCAAGAAAAACATGACTGGCAGAATGGCCAGTTATCACACACTCCATCAGCGTTGAGCAACATGCATCCTGATAGGCAGTGCCCTTGACATTGGCCTGAGCACATGACAACAAACACCAACATGATGCAGATGCTGGTGCATACTGCCTTGATAATAATAATAATAACAACGCTTTCCGGCTCATGCTGCCTTACCCTGACGCAACCTCTTGCATGGTGGGTCATCCTCCTGGCCCTGTCTCTGACACCCACTGCTGCCAAGCTGAGCAAGGGGGGGCGCTGCTGGTCGCTGGTCCGCAACCCAGCTGGACATGGACTCACCCCGAGACTCTGACATCAGCTGATTCATGACCTGAGGAAAGCTGGTGAGCATGGGGTGAAATGGGACCCCAGGCTGATCCCCTTGGGGTAGGGGCCCTCGCAGCTGATTGGCTATGCTTGGCTGCGGCCCCATGTGAGGAAGGAAGCTTTGCCAGGAGCTGCGCAAGGCAGCTGCATGAGCAGCTAAAGCCCAATCTGTGCCCTGGGCTGCGGCCACAGCTCCCGCCACCGATTGAGCTGTGGCTGGCTGTGGCAGCAGGGCTAGTCTTCCCGCCATGTCCTGAGAGTGGTGAGGAAGAGATGCCGATGCACTGGTGCTGGCACTGCGCAAAGTACTGGCAGCAGACATGGCGGGAAGACAATTTGAACCAGCCGCATCAGGGAGGGAGGCTGAGGGCATGGTGGGTGATGCCCTGCTTGGACCAGCCCTGATGCTGGGTGACCCTGCTCTAGCTGAGGATGACACCTGACTGAATGGGCAACAGAGTGCATCAAGTATGTCAGCAATGTTGCACCTGAACAAGATTCCTTTGCCGTCATTATGTCCGCTTGAAGGTGCGTCACACTGCTGTGCCACCTCCACAAGACGTTGCTTCTTGCTGCTGCTGGTGTGCACGTGTGCATCTGAGGCTTCATGCGCACGCTTGTTGCCACTCAGGCTACGACCCAGGTTTTGTGACTCCAGAGTGCCTGTCTCACGATGTGGATCCAATTGGCCACCACCCAAGTGCTGTTGGGCTAACAAACCTCGAGAGAGAGCTTCCTCAGGCTTTCTGAGCCCAGTGCGAGCCTCAGGCTGATGCTGAGCAATAGCAGGCCCAGCATCAGTCTGAGGCTGAGGTGCAGTCTGTGCATCTGAGGCAACGACGACCTGGCAATGTGTATGATGTGATTTGTCGTCAGGCTGTGCTTTCTGTGCCTGTGAAGAGCCAGGGGGACGTACTGCTCGATCTGCGCTAGAACTGAGCGTGACTCCACGCGTGTGAAAACTGAGTTTCTGCAGCTTGTCTGTCTGAGCTGCCCGCTTTTTCAGGCCCTGACAGTAGCCGATGGCTTGAGCTGCATGCAGCGTGTGCTGTAACTGCTCATTGGCTGCCAAGACTGGCGTTGCAGGTCCCCTGCTTGCTTGAGCAGGGTGCAGGGCCTGGTTGGGGGCTTCTGTTGGGGCTCTGGCATGGAAAACTGGATTGGTCTGCATTGCAGCTAGCATGGGTTGGAAGATGGGGCCCAACTGAATCACCTGTGGTTGGGCTGATCCAAACCTTGCATCTGCAACTGCGGCAGGGATGGCACGAGGAGCATGCAGGACAGCAGGAGGCACACAAACACTGTTTGGAGGTGCAGCAGCTTTCTGGCTGCTGTTGGTTGCCTTTGCTGCCTGATTTGCCGGGAGTTCAGAGGCAACAGATGCCAGACTTGCTGGGCGCTGCTCTGCAGACTGATGAGGTGATGCATTGGACGCCTGGTGAGAGCAGCTGCCAGCCTGCAATGAGGATGGCTGCTGAAGCAGACTGCTGCTGGTGCTGTCTGCTGGAGCAGGAGCCTCTGTGAGCTGGAGGCTGTTGCTGGGAGGGCCATGAGTGCTTGTGCACAGCATGAGCTGGTCCTCAGGCACGGCAAGCAACTTTCTCCTGCAACATAACGAAGCATGTAGGTCACCAGCAGGCTATTACGCAAAAGGAAGCCTATGCAGCGCAAGCGACACCACTGGTTGTCGAGGAACCGCGGCTGGTGCCCAACAGCGGGGAAGGTGCAGAGTTTCCGTTGGGTGACGTGTTTACCTGGCCATGTTTGCCGCAGATCAGAAATCAACTGTGCTGCTACGGTCTTGTGCTGCTGGGGCAGCACCAGCGAGCCCTGGCTTGATCCAACCTGACCCTTGCTTTCAGCTTGAAGTTGACGGACGCCGTCATGTACAGGCAGCAAGCGTCGGAACCCTGCAAAACGGAAGTTGCGATTGGTTGTTGTATATATCGTCCTTAGCGAACTTCTGAAGTGCTTGAAAATACATGCCTATTGTATATTAGGCACTGAACCTCTCGCTTACTGTATTCCCGCGATTCACTGTATTCCCGCAATACCATGTGAAGCATCTGCTTGATGTTGCTGCCGAGCAATGTTAAGACCTTCGTGCGAACGCCACATTTTGTGAAAGGTGAGCAGTACCGAGAGCGCATGCACAACTGCAGTACAAGTTCCGGCACTGCAGTACAGCCAAATTAGCAAATAGCATGGCCAAATTGCCAATGTGTGATTTTTCCCGCGTTTGCATTTATATAGATACCTAAAATTGCTGGAACGCATGCATATCACGACTTACATGATAACCCCGAACTGTTCTGCGGTATAGTGTAGTGGTTAGCACTCCAGACTTTGAATCTGGCAACTCCGGTTCGAATCCGGGTACTGCAAGGCTGACACTTTTATTGCTGTACAGGTCAACTCTGCTGCAGAGGTATTGGACGCATAAGCAATTGTAATTAGATGAGTGCATGCGCATCTCTGCTTATTCAGTCATAGCTACTGCTTACACGGTGATAGCTGCGGCTGCCGGAAGCATCACCATTTTGCTGTACAGAATGCTACAGCTGCTCTGATAGCAACAGGTTGCCAGATCACCTGACAAACATCTGGGTTCCTGTATCTTGTGGCAACTTTGGCGGCAACACTTTGTATTTCAGAACGCGACAATCGATATTTCCCACAGTGACAGGGTACTTCCGTTCAGACCTCATATGAATTTCACGAGTAATGTCAGGATTACCACACAGCACATACACCAAGGCATCTGGGCATTGCGCCTGCATAGCACACGCCTTATTGAAACTTTGGCCTTGACAGCACAGGCAAAACTTGCATCAGGGACATGATGTCTACATCTGGCATGCCTTTGAACATAGGTGGCCTCTTCTGACATTTACACACCAAATTGCAGGTGTGCTTTGTAATGTACACATGGTGTTGGTCATGTATGCATGTGTGCAATATTTGCAAATACATTGCAAACATGTCCACACGTTTTACACAGCACTTTGTAATACACTTGTCTGTGAAAGCAAGAATGTTTTCCACATTGTCCGTCTGCAATGTCTCCAAAGCATTACCTTCAGGAAAGTGCGCAGGTCTACCCAGGCTGCTTGCAAAGGAGTCCCTTCATAGGGTTTGATCTCAGCCTGTTGATACCCTGGGGACCCACCCCTCCTGGATACAGCTTTTCTGCCCCCTGGCAGCTTATCTCCTGATACAGCAACTAAACTTTGAAAGGGCAGGCATGACTGCATGCCAAAATATACATTATCACACACAATGGCTATGGGTGTGTGGCTATTGTGTTAGTGGAGGAGGGCTTTTCAGATACTTGTGGCAGCTTGTGGTTTAAAGGCAGAGATTGCACTCAAGTTGAGTGATTCAACCAAAAAGTCTGCAGATGACAGCAGTCATGCAATCCAGTCTAGTCTGTTGTGGTGACCTGTACACGCTGATACTGTGCATAATCGCCCCAGACAGAGTCAGATCTTTGCTAGCTTTGCTATATATTATCTCCAGACAAACAAACCACATGCATGACAAGCCCTACAATGAGCTAAAAGGAATGACTGCCCGCCAGGCACAGTCAGCAAAGCCAGGCAATGTTTGACAGCATGAAATACGACATTCAGAAATGATACTCACAAAAGTAGCATAAGCGCTACCTTAAATAGCTGCGTAAGGCTATACAGAAGCCCTACGCATGCCAAACAAACGATGTCTGGTCTCTAAAGTTTTCTAGACACAAGAGCCATCACAGTCCCTTGCACACCCTCCATGTGCATAGCAATGACATGGAAAACAACAAGCTAGTCATATGAAATAACGTGCAACCAGCCTGACGCCTAAGTGCAAGCACATGAACCATCAGACTTGCGCAGCTGTATGGTGACTTGCCATGCTGGGGTAAAGCATGCTCTGGTTCTTTGGTTGGTTCATGCATGCAGGTTTGCTCACTCACTCACTCACTCACTCACTCACTCACTCACTCACTCACTCACTCACGCACTCACTCACTCACTCACTCACTCACTCACTCACTCATGTGCCCCAGACAAGCTCAGGTGCAGGCTGTCTGAGCTGATGTCAGTGCTCGAAAGGTGGGTCAGCCAAGGCAGGGGTGACAGATCACCTGCAAACCATCGGTTGGCTTCGGCTGGTTCTTCCTCCTCTTCCTCAGCATCATTCAGCAAGCGCAGTCCCCATGGAGGGTTGACCACCACAGTGGAGGGAGTTTCCCGGGGTTGCCATTGGCTGCAGGGGCCAGAGTGCCATTTGATTAGGTGGGAGATTCCCGCCGCCTTTGCATCCCTGCATGCAACAGCTCCCTCAGTTGCCAAATGTTTTGAAAATGATCACACTAAAACTTGTATGTGTGCTGCAGTGCATGTGACAGGCAGGACCTGTCCGGATGACTGGTAAAGCGCCGGCATTTTTCATTAACTGAGTAAGCTTCTTGCGCCCTGTTGCCTGTCTTGCAAATTTCCGCAGGCTGATGCAGACATCCTGATGCAAACAGCATGGCAGAGCATCTGGTGTTGCAGAATCCACTTTGCAGAACACCACAGAAATGCTTTGAAAGGGACAACCGAGGCTGCAGTCCAGCCAAACCCTGCACAGTCGATTGCAATGTGACATGTAAACAAGCCAATTCCTCACCGTTTAGCAAGTCCCAGAGCGCCCTGATGCACGTCATTGCCCAACAGCAGACCATCCCACTTCACTCGGGCTTGCTTTGCAGTGTCAATGCTGCTGTGCCAGGCAGAGGGGTCAAAGTCTGGCCAAGACTGGAAGGGCCATTGTTGCCTAAACAGGCCAGGGGCTGTGTTGGTGGCCATCAAGGCGGCTTCTATCAGGAAGGTTCCAGAGCCACACATGGGGTCAGCCAACACTTGCCCTGCGCGCAACCGTCAGGTTCAATGCGGCAGCTGAGTAACTCACTGCTCACCTGGACTCAGCTCACAAAGCTCAACCCAGAGTAGACCACACTGACAACACTAGAGGACAAAAACTGACACCTATTAGTCAACAACACCAAAGATCCAAGCTGCCAGATGTAGATGACGACAGCCTACAGCTCAAAGCTTCATGTGGTAAACTTTGAGTTTGGTCCAGAATGTGTCCTAGGCACAGTGTGTGTTTGACTGGACAAGTTGTTGAGTGCAACAGCATCATTGCAGGTGGTTGCTGCCTAGTATTAGCTGAGGGTGCCAGCAGCAGTGACCCCCAGCAGTGAACCCCAGCAAGGCGATACTAACTGCTGACTGTGCCAGGTGGATCATCCTGAGTGCAAGTCCGACAATGTGACTGTTGCATACACTACCTTACTATCTTTACATTGTATTGCTGTACTATACTGTACTGTGCTATCGTTATGGTATATGACTATCTGTATTTGTATGTTTCTTGGCATCAGCCAGGAGCATCAGCAGACAAGCGCAAGCCCTATGATGGATGCACTTTCACCTTCTGAGGCAGATAGGGTTTGCCAGCTGGCCAGTGACAGCACGCCAGCTGCTGCTGCTTCGTTCAGTGACGACGCATGCATTGCTGTTCTGTAGCCTCTTTTGTGGAGGGAGTCTCCGCTCATGTCTAAGTACAGGGAGCATTCGTCCTGGAATAGGGCTGCAAATAGGGGCAGATCTGCAACCTGGCCTCGCTCTGGAGGGTCTGGCTTGCTTCCTCTATAAGCACAAGCAAGCTGTCATTGCATGACTGCATTTCCAGCCAGCTAATGCTGCGTGATGATGATTCCACAAATGAAAGTGACATTGTCGTCTGCAATGCATTGATTGACAACACTCTCATGACGTGCTGCATCTTCATGACAGAGGGCACTTCTGTTAGCCTTCTGCAGTCTACTTGCACTAACTTGCACAGTGCCTCAATCTAGTGTCAGGGATCACTGTTGTGCTGACCTGTATGACTGCTGGCCCTGAGCACGTCAAATGATAGTAAGCATCAGCTACACATGGAGTGTCTCAGGGGCAAGCGAGCTGCAATGATTCGGTCATTACGCTGTTGCCAGCAAAGCAGAGCTGTCACAGACCAGGGCATGCGTAGCAGGACAAGAGTGCTATGGCTGCAATTGCAGAAGAGCTGGCACTGACCTGACATCTCTGATGCTGTCACAGATGGCATCTCTGCCTCTGATCTGAACCAGGTGACTTGAGGGTATGTCAGTGCAGCTTGTGACCCTAGCTCTGATGCTGAATGTCTGCCTAGGTGCCAGCAGCTGGGCCCAATTAGCTGCTTGCCGGAAGAATGTGTAGATCTCATCTCCACCAGCTCTGTAAGAGTCCAGAGGGCCCTTTGCCAACAGCCTTAGCACCCTAAAACCATGTGCACCGATTGAAATGGCAGACTCACAACTGCTTTGGCTTTGCTGAATAGCAGAGTTTGTGGTTTGCTAGCATAGTACAGACATGTGCTCCATGACTGGATGCCGCTGCTGCAGACTTCTGACAAGGGATGCAGTGCGTGTTCATCTGCTTTCCATTGATCACCTGATGCTTGAGCGCAGCCACAGATTGGCTCTATAGCCCACCACATCTGTCCCCCTGTGAAGTAGCCACACCCTTGTATCACTGGCAGCAATAGTACTAATCATGACAGGAAACAATGTGGGAGCGAAGAAATTCGACCATACAGACAGCACTCCTTGTAGCAGACCTGAAGAAGACACCTGCTTTGCCAGGGATGACTTCTTGAGCTCCAATATGTTGCGCGCTGAGTTCAGCAGCCACAATTTCTTCAAGTCCGGGATGACATGTCACAAAGTATGAGTGTCCGGGCACGAGCCTATCAGGGCTGCCGTCATATCCCCAACTTGTTCCAGTAGAGGGTCTTGAGGTTTCAGCTGCGAATGCTTGAGACACTTGTGCTCGTCTACCAAGGCTTAACGGCTTACTATATGAACGTGTCTGCGTGAGATCAGCTATTGAGCGTGCTGGTAAGATTTGGTGGTCGTCACCGCCAGCAATGACGACGGCAGAACTCACCTGGGCCAAGACTAGCCTTGTGAAAGCTTCTGCTGGAATGTGAGCAAACTTGGGTGTCAATTTCAACATGTACGTTTTACAGGCGGCTACTGTACTTCGCCACTTCCAGCATGCGTCTCTCAGGAAAGGTGCATGATGCGCAGGCAGCTCTGCAGTGCGAGAGGCATTAGAGAGTCTGCAATTGATCAAGCTGGTCAAAGTTACGCTTGATCGTGTTGTCTGTTCGTGTGTTTGTCTTGTGCACAAGAGAGATCTGTGGAGCAACGACGCTATGGTGAGAAACTTGAGAAACGGCTTCCCGTTATTACAAGCTCAAAAGTTTCAACTCTGCAGGCTGAGACGCCGGGCTGACGAACGATTTGTCAGTGTAACTCTTGTTAAAGCTTGACACCACTTGCTGTATCACTTTTGTCATCGTCAGCTGAGTACTCGGACTTCAAGAAGCATATTTGGCAGTTTGGCACAACTAACAAACTGTACAACAGCCTGGTGGCAGGCCAGGACAAAAACAAGCACACTGCTGCTCTGCTTGCCTCCTTGAAAAGTCTTTGCTTTTGCTCCCTTTCTGCTGCAGCCGGCTAAACCTCTTTGCAACTGACTACTTGCTGCAAACTTCAGCTACTAGCTTCAGACCACGTTTTTGCGTGAAGATGCATGAGATTGCAGCATGCTGTGCATGGGCTCATGCACACCTGTTGTGTAGCTATGCAGGTTTGTTTGCAAAATGGCTGAATGGCACACAATCCTGGACCAGCTTGAGATCCCAGATGGAGCTGTGGCAGGTCTCAGTGCTTCAGACAAGCCAGTGCTCAGGGGCAAACTGCTGCAATTACCTGCTGCGGAGAGGCCATTCTTCTTTGTTGGTCAGCCCGGGGACATGTTGAAAACATTGCGCACACAAGTCAAAGCAGGGAAACTATAAGTGAAAATACGCCTCACAGGGGGCTGACAAGACACAGAAGAGAAGGGATCATTAATTGGTTGTGCCATTGGCTGGAATGCAAGCACTCATGTTCAGGGTGCGCACAAGACTCAAAAAGAGAGAAGGAATCGTTGCAATATGCTCATCT
>JAABUK010008242.1_pt1 | contig 14713 bp, 15 predicted proteins | sample 5559141 | NCBI WGS metagenome assembly JAABUK01 (sample SAMN10711869, study PRJNA513367) | rock metagenome | isolation source: Antarctica rocks | place: Antarctica: Victoria Land, Pudding Butte nord | collected 2016-01-03
GAACGCGGTTCGCTGCGCCGACCCGTTCCACATCGTCGCGTGGGCCGGTGACGCGCTGGACCAGGTCCGCCGAGACACCTGGAACGCCGCCCGCAAAGGCGGGATGAGCGTGCACGCCCGCGAGCGGAACTCCTCTGTCGCCGCCCTGATGATCACGAGCCTGGTCCGGGCATCACGTTCTTTCCGGGGGAACCTCTTGACCTCGTTCATGGCAACCATCATCCTAGAGGAACTAACCAGTGAGAAGCACTAGTCAGTGTCGCTATTGAGAGTCGAGAAGCCATGTCAGGTCAACCGTCTCGTCAGCTGCTTTCAAGGGCCGGGCTCATCGGCCTGGTCACCGGCGTCCTCGGCGCCCTCTCCGCTCTGGTCCTGCTCTACTGGCCACCGCAGCTCGCTGAAGGTCCGGTCAGCTACCCGTTCACCACCACCGGCTTTCTGATCGCCCAGGCCTGGTTCTTCGTCCACCACTTCGGACTGGTGATAACCCTGCTGGCCCTGGCCGTCTCGGGCGCCGTCGGCAACGGCCGGTTGGTTCGCGGGGGTGCATGGCTCGCCGTCATCGGAATGGTCCTGCTGACCTTCACCGAACTGCTCGCCATGCGCTATGCCGACTGGGACTTCGACACCGCGAACGCCGGCTTGATGGGCACGTCGTACGGCATCGCGAGCACCGTGATTGGCCTCGGCATGCTCGTCGCCGGGGTCGGCGTACTGCGTGCCGGTGTCTGGTCCGGATGGCGCCGGTGGACGCCCCTTGCCACCGGGGTCGCCCTTTTCGCGGTCGTCACCCCCGGCATGTTCGGTGGGTTCGTCATGGCACGACTGGCGATCGGCTTCTGGATGCTGCTGTTCGCGGCACTCGGTTGGAGCCTGCACGCCGAGTCGCGACGTTCCTCACCCGCCCCGCAGCCACGGGCGGCGGCTTCGGTTGGATGGCCGGCGCCGTGAGAACCAGCGAGGACACCCGCCGAAGCGGCTTGGCACTTGCCCCATGGGCTCTCATCAGCGGGTTCGCAGGTATCAGCGCCAACATCTTCCTGGTGCTGTTCTACATCGTCGCGAAGCCGTGGCAGCAGGGCAACGACGTCGGCTGGTTCGGCCGGGTCAATGACTCTCTGGTCGTTGTTCAGTTCGCGGCCATGCTGCTTGTGATGGTGGCATTACGCCAGCGGATGCCTACCGACAGAGCAGCGCAGGTCTGGACCATGGTCGGGGTCGTGTCCTCAGCGTGTGTCGTGGTCTTGCAGATCCTGCTGCTGACTGGGGTCCTCCCTTTCTCGGTGCAGGTCACTCCGGTGACACTGTGTATCTTGGTCGTGGTCTGGGCTGTGGGTGCCATCAGCCGCGCTGGAGCGCGCGTTAATTCTCTGCCTGTATCCGTAACCCGGTTCGGTCAGCTGCTCGCGCTTGGTCTTCCGGCTGGTGCCCTTATCTTCCTGCTCGTGATGGTGTTCGCGTGGGTCGTGAAACTTGGTTCTGGGACTTGGGTGATCGGTGCGCTGCCGGGGTTTTTGGTCTGGCTCGCGTTCCCCATCTGGGCGGTCCTTCTTTCAAGGATCGACGCCAGGACCCGACTGCGCGGGCGCCCTGACGGGACCACCCGCTGGGCCGCTCCATGAGCGCGGATCGCGCTGCAAGTTGACCACACATACGGTCTGGCCTTCGCCGACTCTTGGTCGAGGTGCCCGCACGGGACGCTCATCGGGACCCGCACAGCTGTTCGCGGCACTCGGTTGGAGCCTGCACGCCGAGTCGCGGCGGTCCTCACTCGTCCCGCAGCCATGGGCGACCGCACCGGTCGGCTGATCGAAACCGTGGAGGGAGGCGTTGATGAACGAGCAAGCAATACGTACGGTCGAGCGCTGGGGCCTCTTGGCGGGGGTGACCGGAGCGGTCGCCAATGTCCTGCTGATCGCGCTCTATGAGTGATCTCCTCGGTCGGGGCGCGGAACCCCGACCACGCGTCGACGACCTTCTGGTCGAGGCCTTCCTCGTCCCTGGAACCGCAGAGTTGGCCGGTTGGGGCACCCCCTCCCGTTTGCCGCACCGAGGCCACGGCCGGCTTGGTGATGGTGTTCGGGCTACGGGCACCCGGCTCAGCCGACGGTCGTGGCCAACGTCATCCGGTGGTCCGCGGCGATAAGCTCCGCCGCGCGCTCCCCGATCATGATCGTGGCGGCGTTGGTGTTGCCGCTGACCACCGTCGGCATGACGCTCGCGTCGGCGACCCGGAGCCTGGCCACGCCGATCACGCGCAGCTCGGCGTCGACCACGCTGCCCATCCGGCACGTCGACGTCTCGTGGTAGACGGTCAGGGCGTAGTGCCGCGCCAGGTCCTCGAGCAGTGCGTCGCTGGGGGCGTCGCCCGCGATGTGACCGTGCGCCTCGGCCAACGCCGGCGGCACCATCAGGGGTCCGATGCCGGCCCCGGGCCAGTGGTCGACGATCTCCAGGGCTCGCCGCATCACCGCGACGATCACCGTCACGTCGTGCGGGTCGGCGAGGTAGTTGAGGTCGATCCGCGGCGCGTCCGCCGCGTCGTTGCTGACCAGGCGCACCTCGCCCTCGGAGTGCGGCTGCACCGGGTTGGGGAGCACGACGACGGTCTCGGCATCGGCCGACAGGGCGACGTCGGGGTCGTCGAAGTAGGCGGCCGGATCGATCCGGAAGAGGTGCTTCCAGATGTCGGGCGTGTAGCCGCAGGCCAGCAATCCGATCTGGGCGTCGTGGGTGTGCGGGTCCCCGAGCCCCGTGGAGAAAAAGGCCACGGCGTCGTAGAAGGAGGAGGACGCCAGCCCCTGGCCCGTGGTGGCCCACTCGGTCACCCTCCGCTCGGCCTCCGCCTTGAGCGCGAGCAGCTCGGGCGGCAGGCCGTCGTCATCGGCGGGGTCGGCCGGCAGCGGACCGGCGGGGGCCCGCAGCGCGTCCGGGCCGAGCGAGATCGCGATCTCTGTCATCGTCAGCGCCACGCCCGGAGCGGGGAACGCGAGCGGCACGTGCAGGTGGTCCTTGAGGTGCTTGCCGACGTGCGGGTTGTCTAGCACGCACTCCACGCCCACGGACGCGAGCTCCTCGCTCGGCCCGATCCCGGACAGCAACAGCAGCTGCGGGGAGCCGATCGCGCCGGCACTGACCACGACCTCGCGGTCGGCGTGGATGGTCGGCGTACGACCGTCCGCGTCGCGGTAGCGCACGCCAGTGGCGCGCAGCCCGGCTCCGTCTGGTTCCATCAGCACCTGCTCGACCCGCGCGTGGGTGATGACCGTCAGATTGTCGCGCTCCATCACCGGCTCGAGGAACGCGTGGTACGTCGAGGAGCGCATCCCGTTGCGGGTGGTGGTCTGGAAGAGCGACGCGCACCCGACCGGGCCACCGCGGTCGCGCCCGTTGTAGTCGCCCCTCGGGATGCCGGCGGCCTCGGCGGCCTCGACGAACTGCTCGGCCGCGACCGTCCGCGGCGCGCGCACCGACACTCCCAGCGGGCCACCCGCGCCGTGGGCGTCCTCGTCGATGACAACGCCCTCCGGCGGGTCCGGCGGCGCCAGGTCCTCGCTCTTGAGGAAGTACGGCAGCACCTCGTCGTAGGACCAGCCCTTGCCGCCGTCGGCGGCCCACCCGTCGAAGTCACCCGGGTGACCACGCACGTAGGCCAAGTAGTTGAGGCCGGAGGAGCCGCCGAGCATTTTGCCCCGGGGCACCATCATCCGACCGTCGGTGAGGCCCTTGCCGGCTCCACCGGGATCCCCGGTGTACATCCAGTCCACGTCCGGATCGAGCTGCAGCGAGGCGACCGCGGCCGGCATCACCTCGCGGGCCGGCGGCGTGCCCCCGGCCTCGACGAGCGCAACGCGCACCGACGGGTCCTCGGAGAGCCGGGCGGCGACGACGGCGCCCGCCGATCCACCCCCGACCACGATGACGTCGAAACGGTCAGCCCCGGGGGGCGTGGACGGACTGGCTGCGTCACTCATCGACGCCACCTCTCATGCTGGGTCGGCGACCCGGACGGGTCACGTAGTGATGTCTACCACTCGTCCGGCGAGCAGGAAAGGCGCCGCCGCGAGCACCTAGCTAGCTAGTGACGCCCGGACACCTCGTAGACGTCGAGGATCTGCTGGGACCCCGAGCGCCCGCCTGCGTCGGTCGCGCTGACGCGCAGGCTCGCGGTGCCGCCCGGCTGGTTGGGCACCCGGGCCGTGCACGACGTCTGCTCACAGCGGACGCGGTCCGGACGCGTCCAAGACTGGCCGCCGTCCCACCACATCTCGACGCGGTGCTCGACGATCGCGCGCGTCGGCACGGTGTCGGGCATCCGCGAAGCGCAGGCCGAGCTTGGCCGCCCGGGCCTGGTGGTGTTGGTGCTGGAGAGCGGCATCCGGTAGTCGATGCCCAGCATCGGCAGCACCGCGAAAGGCCCCTCCGGGGTGTCGCAGTCGAAGGCCCATTCGCCTGAGCCGTGGCCGACCTCCGTTGAACACAAGTGAGGACAGTTCTTCCTACACCCCCTCCCCTTGGGAAATACTGGCCTCGCTTGTGCGCACAGCTCGCAGACCAGGAGTTGGGTGCGATGGCCGATATCCACGTGTGCGCCTTTTCACGCCGACGAGGGCATCCGCGCCGTGCCCGTCGGCGATGAGGTGACGAGCCTGTGTTGGGCCTGCCGGTCGCTGGCGTCGGCAGAGGCCCGCAGTTTAGCGACCGCTTCGACGTCGCCCCGGTCGGCCAACAAGGCGACGAGCCAGTGGCCAGGAGTGACCCCGAGTGGGGCGCACCCCCGGCGCCTGATCCGTGACGTCCTCAGGCCATGAACGCCGATCCGAAGATGCGGGGGAGCTTGGCCCACGACGGGTCGGCCGCGAAGCGCGTGAGGAGCTCGCCGGTCGTGCGCGCGCTGCGGGCCGAGACGAACCACGGCGGCTTGGGTGTGAGGGCGAACTCGCCGCCGACGGCCGACCGGGGGAAGGGACGGAAGGGACCGCGGACGACGGTGCGCTCGATGTCGGCGAGCAGGAACGCGTTGTGCACGACGCCGATGCCGCTCTGCACGTCCTCGAGGGTGTGCCCGGGGAAGGCACCCCACGAGGCGTTCGCGGTCAGGAAACCGACCCCCGTCCACGCGTTGATGGCGACGGTTCCGTACTCGAGTCGCGCGATCGCGTCCTCGAACGCGTCGCCGAGGGCCTTCATGGTCGCGGGGTCGACGAGGATGTTCGCGCCAAGGGTACCGACGAAGTCGTGGTTCACGAGGTCGACGGCGGCGTCGAGGAAGGCCTGACCGGTGCCCGGCTCGTCGACGATGCCGAGCACGGGGGAGAAGTACTCGGTGGTCTCGACGACCGATGCGGCGTCGGAGCCGCGGGCGTCGACGAGCAGTCGTCCGCCGTCCGGTCCGAGCCGCTCGGCATCGCCGTATGCCGCGGCCGCGGCCGCGACACGCTCCCCGCTGCGGGGATACCAGGGCTCGCGTCCGGGTGCCTTGTCCATCGAGATGCGCAGCTGCTCGACGAAGTCCTCGCGCTGCGGCCAGTCGCTGCTCAGCACGACCACCTGTCCGGCGATGCAGTTGTAACCGCCGTTGTGCAGGCGCTGCGTCGCGACGTGCTCGGCCTGGAAGGCGAGGTCCGCCGCCGACCAGTCGCCGGGCACCACGATGATCGGCGAGACCCCACCCAGCTCACTCGTGATCGGCGTCTCGAGCAGCGGCGTCCCCGCGGCCCGGCGCTGGACGGCATCCTCGCCGCGTCCCCACACGATGAGGTCGTGCGTGGCCGCGCTTCCGGTGATGTGCACGTGCGAGATGCCGTCGTGCTGCGCGAGGTAGCCGCCCACGTCGCCGCCACCGGCGACGATGGCGAGGAGACCGAGGTCGATCAGCGGGGCGAAGGCCGCCTCGTAGGCCGGGAGCAGCTCGTCGAGCGTCGGGTTGAGCTTGAGGACGACGACGCGGTTGTTGGCCACGAGCTCGTAGATGACGTCGAGCGGGGTGATCGAGGTGATGTTGCCGGCCCCGAGGACCAGGCCGACCCCACCGGTCTCGGACGGGGTCTGCGCCCCGATCCCTGCGCGCGAGCGCACCTGGTCGGCGGTCACCCCCGGCTTCATCCACACGTCCGCGGTGAAGCCGTGGAGCAGGAGGTACTCGAAGCGGTTCGAGGGGAGGGCCGGGACGGTCACCCGACCGCCGGGGGCCGTGCCGAGGTCCTTCCCGTCGATGGGGCTGCGGCCCGCGGCCACGGCAGAGAGCGAGTGTTGGAGGGCGAGCAGCGCGGTCAGCGTGCAGTAGGGCCCCGAGATCCACTCCTCGCCCACGAGTGGCGAGGCGGCGTCCAGGCCCTTGGCGCGCACCGCGCCGGCCACCCACTCATCAGCAGAGGCGGCGACACTTCGGTGCACGTCAGCGAGAAGGTCCACGCGAGCCGACAGGCCCATCGCCGCCCAGCGTGACTCGCCCTCCTTCATCCCCGCGACAACGGCGTCGAGGCCTTCTCGCTTCTGGGCCGACAGCTCGCCCTTCGGGGTGGGGGCGAAGGTCGGTGCGGTCGATTCCGTGGTCATGGGGCTCCTCGGGGTGCTACGGGATCGTGGTCTGGCCCCCTCGGCGAGGCGGTCACGGTCACGCGCTCAGTATCACCCCCAGGCCCGTTCCAGTCGCAGGATCTCGCCCTGGTCCCCGTCGGTGAGACCGGCTTGGCGCGGCACGTCTCTGACCTCCTCGTAGGCCGCGGTGTCCACCCGGGTCTCCGGCAGTGGGCGCGGGTGCAGTCCGGTCAGCCCACGCGCGAGAGGTGAACACGGTCGCGAACTCTTGGGTTCGCGCTAACCCGCAGGCCCTGAGCAACCTCGACTTCCGCAGATCACGCGATAAGCGCGTCATACCGCCGCGTGCGGACGCGGTGGCGGCTAGCGGAAAGGGTCTAGCGTCGATGCGGTCCGGGTGCCTGGCCGCGTTGGCGGCGGGCGGGTCTGGGCTGATTGCTAGGTCGCCGCGTGAGGTGACTTCATGTCCGGTCCGACCGCCCTTCTGCCGTTCCAGCCCGCCACGATGTCGAAAGGCGCAGCTGACGGCGGTGTCCTACCTGGCCCGCTACTCCGGGCGCACCCACAGCCTGTACGCGTTCCAGCTGCGGGAGTGATTCGCCTGGTGCGAGACCAGCGGGCTTGACCCTCTGGTCGGGATCCAGCGAGGTCACGTCGAACTCTACATTCGCCGACTGGGCGACCGTGGGCTGATGGACTCCTCCGTCGTCCCGATGATGCACGCCGTAAGCGGATACTTTCGGTTCGCCCCCATCGACGACCTCATCCCCGCCGACCCGGCGGTCTAAGCACGGCTGCCCAAGGTGCACCGCGACGAGTCCCGCACCCAAGGGCTGGACCGGCTCGAGCTGATCCGGTTCCTTCGGGTCGCCCAAACCCTCACCGTCCACCACGACGCCCTGGCCTACCTGCTCGGCATCAACGCCCTGCGTGCCTCCGAAGCCGCAGCTGTGCGGATCGAGGACTACGCGGACACGCCGCGCGGATACCGGGTGCTGCACCTGGTCGGCAAGGGCAACAAACCCGCCACGATGCCGCTGCCCGTCCCGGTCCTTCGCGTCCTGGAGGCCTGCCGCGGGCAGCGGATCTGCGGGCCGCTGGTGCTGCGACCGGTCTCCGGCCAGCCGGTCGACCGACGCGACGCCTACCGGATGGTCGCCCGGATCGCGAAAGCCGCTGCGATCCCGCGGCAGAGGTTGTCCCGCACTCCGTTGCACTTCGGTGGCGGTCCTCGTGATCGTCAGGCGGCGATCACCTTGTCATCATGACGCACAGCACCGACAGTTTCGGCGGCGACATGCGCGTCGAGAGCGACGCGTAGTGCGGGCAGGTGAAGGTGGCCGTTGACGCGGCGGAACTGCTTGCCAGCCTCGATCATGCCGGCGGCGCACCAGCGCAGCGCCATGTTGCCGTTCTGCCAGTTCTTCACGTTCGTGGAGTGGTGGCGCGCGATCGAGATCATCGACTCGATGCTGTTGGTCGAGCCCAGCGTGCGGGCCAGTGTCGGCGAGGCGCCGAGGCGTAGCACGGTGAGCGTCTCGGACAGGCCTTCGCGCAGCGACGCGGCCGCACCGGGATGGGTGCGGTCCAGTTCCTTGGCCAGGGCTTCGAGCTGCGCCTCGGCCAGGATCGCGGACTCGGCCCGGTAGTACGGCATGCAACACCGGGTCAGGGCGACGGGTTGCCTCCCGCCCGATGCCCGGTTCCCGGCGGGCATGAGCAGACGACCGTGCGGCAGCTCTTGTCTTGTCGGGTCTTCCCGGGCGCCCGGTTCACGAGCCCGTGGAGGCGAATCCTCGCCTCGATAATGCGTCGGGCCTGCTCGACTACGGCTACGTCGCCCGCGATAGCTCGGCTCCACACGCTCGCTTGAAGGCTGTCGAGGCGCGCGGCCTCAATCGCCCGCAGACTCTCAACCTCCTGTGTCTCATGCGCGTCTAGCGACTTCCTGACGATGGCGTAGACGGTGGCCCGGCTGGCGTACCCAAGCTCGCTGGCGATCGCCTTGTACGTCCACCCCTCGGTGCAGTTCGCAGCGCGATGGCGCGGTCCTTAGGGCCGCCGCCAGGGCCCGGTTGCGGTGCCGCCCGCTGTGAGGCCTGCACGGCAAGCGCGCCGGACGCCCGAGCGCGCGGCCACCGCGTGACTGACTGGTTCTTCACCGACGCGCCGATGATCCTGATCCGTCATGTCGGCCCGCACGGGCACAGAATGGTCAGTCCGTTGGTCCGCTTGGGGCACCATGTCGGCTTCGCGGATAATCGGATCGTGCCATAGTGATGGATGCCCCGGTTGGTGGTCCTTGGTGCGGTGCTCGGGGTGACGTGGACGGCCGCACTGCGCGGCTACATGGTTGAGCTGGCCGGGCGCGACTCGCACGTCGAGTGGGTGGGCACATTCGCGCTGATCTTGTTGCCCGGCGCCTTGGTTGGCGGCTTGTTCGGCCTCGCCGAGCATTGGCGGCGTGACGGTGGCCGGCGTGGCTGGCGATGGCTTGCCCTGTCGCCGGTGCTGTTCGCCGTCGCTCCCTTGCTGCCTCCGGGAGCGTTCGTCCGGTTCGTGACCACGGGGCTCGGTGGTGGTGCGGTCGGCGTCGTCGGCGTGGGCCTCCTGCTCGGATACGCCATCTCAGGACGCGGACCCCGGTGGGCCCACGTTGTATGCGGCGTGGTGGGCGGAGCCATGGGTGTCGGGACCGTGGCCAGCGGCGCGCTGTTCGACCCGGCGCTCAGCGCTACTACCGCACGGGGGGCGTGGGTCCTGGTGCTAGTCGCGGGACTTCTGACCGTGCTGGTGCTCGCCTGCGCCATCCCCCATCGGCCGGTGGTGGGGCACGCGGTCGAGGCGCCATCAGCAAGTCCGAACTGACTTGCTTAGGCCCTAACGTCGCTGGCGTACCGTGCACGCCCGTATTCGGTTCCTCCCGCCCGATGCCCGGTCCCCGGCGGACAGGAGCAGACGACCGTGCGGCAGCCCTCGGTTGGGTGGGCCTTTCCGGACCCGCGGTCAATTAGCCCGAGGAGGCGAATCCTCGCCTCGATGATGCGTCGGGCCTGCTCGACTGCGGCTACGTCGCCCGCCATAGCGGCACACCAGCCCGCATTCACTGCGGCACGCCGCGATCACCAACGCTCTCGACGCCGGCGTCCCACTGCGCGACGCCCAGATCCTGGCCCGCCACGCCGACCCCCGCACTACCGAGCACTACGACCGCGCCCGTGGCAACCTCGACCTACACGGCGTCCACTTCCTCACCGCCTACGTCGCCGGCGTCTGACCAGTCACGACCCCGCGGGCCTGCAGCATGTCGCGGTTCTTGCGACCGGAGTAGGCCTTGTCCGCGCGCAGAGCGCACGGTGTGGTCCGGGGTCGGCCCGGGCCTAGCCGCGGGACGCGGAGTTCACCGAGAAGCGCTGCCAGGGCTGGGGGATCGTGCGCCTGCCCGGGCGTGAGAGCGATCACCAGCGGCAACCCGCGGCCATCGACCAGCGCGTGCGTCTTGGTCGTCAAGCCCCCGCGAGAGCGCCCGATGGCGTGATCGTCCGGTTCGTCCCCGCGAAGCGCGGGATTCTTGTCAGTGGCTTATCCATCTGAGTGCCGGTTCCCTCAAGGAGGGCTCCGTGAAGCACTACATCTCGTGGCATGACCTTCTCCAGGCCTCAAGATCTTGTCCCCCTGGCAGTGAAATGGATAAGCCGCTCTTGTCATTCGACCGAGCCCCCTGTGTGCGAGGTGGGGGGCGTCAGCTGCGACCTCGCAGCGGTCGCGCCATGCTGATGCACCCGGGCGATGTGGAGTCCACCGACACCCGCCAGTCGATTTCACCCCGGGCGTCAGCCTCGGCCTGCAGCCTGGTCAACACCCGATCCCAGGTGCCGTCCAAGGAGAACTTGTAGTGCCGTCGCCACACCGTCTGCCACGGCCCGAACTCGGCCGGCAGGTCCCGCCACGCGACGCCCGTACGCAACCGGAAAATCGCCCCCTCGATTGCGAGCCGATGCGGCGTCATCGGCCTACCCATCGGGCCCTTCAACGGCGGTAGCTCAGGCTCGATCCGAGCCCACATCTCATCCGACCACACAGCTGAGCGAGTCATCGGCCCACAATCAGGCCTCCGACCCGCTCAACTTGTAAGCCACGCCCTAGTCACCAGCCTGGAGCTCGGCGTGCCGTGGTGGACGAGGACCAGCCTCTTGGGTGTGAACTGTGCGCTTCACGCTGCCTTCTTCAGCCTCCGCTCTCGGCCAGCCGAGCCTACGCCTGGACCTTGAGCCGGTGACCTCTCGATGGACTCGCCCGCAGCCGCGATCCGCGCGTTCCGAGCGGCGTCTTTCCGCCGTGAGCCGGCGCGCCGGTGTTACCGGATCGGCCCATGAGGGGTCGACTCATGTTGGGGGCGTTTCTAAGGGTGGTGGCTCGGTCTGCCAGCCGGTGACGAGCGTGTCCAGCGTGGTGCGCACCAGCTCGTCGACGTCACTGGGGACGGACTGGGGTATCTGGTGGAACGCGCCCAGCCGGGCGATGCCGTAAACCGTCCCCCAGGCAGCAGCAGAGCGGCGAAGCACCGCCTCCTCGATGGTCCCGCGGGGTTGGCACGCCTCGACCGCGTCGTGCAGCAGCGACCAGTAGGTGATGGCTGCCTGCTGCAGCAGCGGGTGATCGCCCTTGGCGACGGCCGGCCCGTACGCGAGGTCGTGAAGGTGGGGGCGGGTGCGGATGAAGCCCAGGTAGGCGCGCGCCAAGGCGTGCAGCCGATCGACAGGGTCCTTCCCTGCCGCGGCCACGGCTGCGGTGGCCTCCTGGGCAGCCTGGTGCAGCCCCGTGCCGGCGACGGCGGCCAGGAACCGGCGTTTGGACCCGAAGTGCACATACGGCGCTTGGTGGCTGACGCCCAGGTCCTGTGCGATCCGGCGGAGGCTCAGTCCGTTCGCCGGGGTATAAGCAAGGGCGTCCAGAGCGGCGTGCACCAGCCGCGTGGCCAGGGTGTCCAGCGTGTCGCCCACGGCAGTCCCCCCTTCGGTCGAGGCAGAAGCCGGTGTGGCATTGACAATGTCAACCATGCTCGGCAGACTACGACGTTGACACTGTCAACGGAGGTGGCCGATGGAGCAACGTCACGTCGTGGAGACACTTGTCGGCCGGCTGGGGGTACGAGTCGTCGGCCAGGGACAGCCGGCTGTGCTGTGGCACAGCCTGTTCGTCGACGACCGGTCCTGGGACCGGCTCGTGCCCCACCTTGCCGCCCGGCGTCAGCTGGTCATCGTCACCGGACCCGGGCACGGCAGCAGCGGAGATCCCGGCCGCCGCTACAGCAGCGAGGACTGCGCCTCGGCCGCGCGGCTGATCCTGGAGACCCTCGCCATCACGGGGCCCGTCGACTGGGTCGGCAACGCGTGGGGCGGCCACGTGGGCGTGACCGCCGCAGCGACGTGGCCCAAGCTGGTCCGGAGCCTGGTCATGATCGGCACACCGATCTCGGCGTACACCCGGCTCGAACGTGCGCGTACCTATCTGCTGCTCGGCCTCTATGGCCTGTCGGGGCCGTCGGCGATGGTGGTCAACGCCACCACCAACGTGCTGCTGTCCCCGCGGACGCGGACCCAGGACCCCGCGGCCGTGCAGCAGGTCCACGACTGCCTGCGCGGAGCAGATCGACGGATGCTACGCAACGCCGTCGTCTCGGTCTCCCTCCGCCGCACAGACCTAACCGCCACGATGCGCGAGATCACCCAGCCCGTCCTGATCGTGACTGGGACTGAGCACCACGGATTCACCCCCGAACAGGCGCGAGCGGCGGCCCAGCTCCTGCAGCACGGCCAGGTTGCGGTCGTCCCGGAGACCTCCTACCTCGTCCCGCTCGAGGACCCCGACACCGTGGCCAGGCTCGTCAGCGACTTCTGGGCGGTACAGGACGCCGCCGCGCCCGCATAGTCGCTCCTCGGGTTCTGCTCCGGCGCGCCCGAACCCACCGTCATACCGCGATCGGCTCGGTCCAGCCACGGCCAAGGCTGCGTCCTTCCGGCAATCGTCTAGCAGCCGCCTGCGGGGACAGCCAGCGCGGGACTAGCGTCGATGCGGTCCGAGTGCCTGGCCGCGTTGGCGGCGGGCGGGGTCTGGGCTGTTTATCGGGTCGCCGCGTGAGGTGACTCCATGTCCGCGCCGACCACTCTTCTGCCTTTCAGCCGGCAACGATGTCGACCGCGCAGCTGGCGGCGGTGTCCTACCTGGCCCGCTACTCCGGGCGTACCCACTCCCTGTATGCCTACCAGCTGCGGCAGTGGTTCTCCTGGTGCGAGACCTGCGGGCTGGACCCGCTGGTCGGGGTCCAGCGAGCCCATGTCGAGCTGTACATCCGCGGTCTCGGTAACCGGGGCCTCATGGACTCTTCGGTCAATACGATGATGCACGCCGTCAGGGGGTATTTCCGCTTCGCCCACATCGACGGCCTCATCCCATCGGACCCAGCGGTCTACGCCCGGCTGCCGAAGGTCCATCGCGACGAGTCCCGCACCCACGGGCTTGACCGGCTGGAGTTGATCCGGTTCCTCCAGGTCGCCCAGACCCTCACCGTCCACCACGGCGCCCTGGCCTACCTGCTCGGCATCAACGCCCTCCGCGCCTCCGAGGCGGCAACGGTGCGGATTGAGGACTACGCCGAAAACGCATTCAGCTGGCCGCCACGGATGTTCAGGCCGGATCAGTGGAGATCCGACGAAGCCGTCGAAGTTCCGTATCGCCAAGGTTGCTCTATCCATGGGCGCGCTCATGGATAGATGACCCGCCGGGTCGCTGCCCAGACCCGGCAGCGGGTGGCCGGCACCACCCCGGCGGGGGCGACCCGCCGGGTCAGCCTGCACGACCCGGACGCCCGCCCGATCGCCAAGGGCCAACTCGGCAAGCCAGTCCAGTTCGGCTACAAAGCGCAGGTCGTGGACAACGAGGACGGCATCGTCCTGGACCACAACCTGGAGCAGGGCAACCCGCCCGACGCCCCACAACTCGCCCCAGCGATAGAGCGGGTCATCAACCGCACCCGCCGCACGCCACGCACCGTTACCGCCGACCGTGGCTACGGCGAGAAGAGCGTCGACGACGCCCTGCACGACCTGGGCGTGCGGCACGTCGTGATCCCCCGCAAGGGCAAACCGGGCAAGGCCAGACAGGCCGAGGAACACCGGCCCACGTTTCGCAAGACCGTGAAATGGCGAACCGGTAGCGAGGGCCGGATCAGCAGCCTCAAACGCGGATACGGCTGGGACCGCACCCGCCTGGACGGCAATCGAAGTAGCCCGGATCTGGACCGGACAGGGGGTCTTCGCCCAGAACCTGGTCAAGATCGCAGCCCTGTCCAGCTAAATCGGACCACCGGGAGACCGACCCCTCCCAGACCCATAGGCCGCCCGCCTCCCGATCTCAGCCCGGCGGGTTTTTCAGGTCGAAGTAGCTAGCTCGGGCCGACCAGCGACGCTGTGGTAGGGACCCCGAGCGTCCAGTGGTTCAGTTCGTCGCGTTCCCTGGATGAGAAGGTCGACATGACCCTCGGCCGGCACCGACTCGACCTGCCCGTTAGGCACATCGCTGACGCTCCCGCACGTCGGCGGCGGTCAGGTCATCCGGCGTCGATCAGCCGTTGCAGCAGGCGGCGAAGCTGCCTGTGACCGCGTTCGCCGAGCGTCTCGGTCATGCGCTCCTCGATGCCCTGGATGGTCGCGATGCCGGCGGCGATGCACGCCTGTCCCTTCTCGGTCAGGACGATGAGCTTCGCGCGCCGGTCGGTCGGATCGGGGCGGCGGACGACATACTGCATCTTCTCCAGCTCGTCGACCAGCTCGCCCATGGCCTGGGGCGTCATGTTCGCCCCGCGGGCGAGGTCGGACAGACGTGACCCGTCGGCCGTGATCTGGGCGAACACCGCAGAGTGCGACGGCTTCTGGGGGAAACCGGCACCCACCACCCCGTCCACGATCTGGAAGCCGAGCAGGCTGTACGCGCGACCCAGGAGCGCGATGCTGTTCAGCGTCTGTGGGGGGTCTTGCGCTGTCACGAGAGTAGTCCTAAGGTTGGCCTGACTGACAGGGCCACCTTAGCGGTCGAGCGTTCAGCGCCCTAGTCGCCACGCCCGGCCACCCAGACGGGAGACGGTCATGACGCTCGCGAGCGAGCCCTTTGTTAT
>JAABUK010008243.1_pt1 | contig 14713 bp, 9 predicted proteins | sample 5559141 | NCBI WGS metagenome assembly JAABUK01 (sample SAMN10711869, study PRJNA513367) | rock metagenome | isolation source: Antarctica rocks | place: Antarctica: Victoria Land, Pudding Butte nord | collected 2016-01-03
AGATGGGAGCAGTATGGCATTGTCCCGCTCCTGCTTGATTCAGAAGCAGAGATCAATGCTAAGGACTTGGATCGTAGGACAGCACTATATCACACACTCTGCGTCGAGAAGCCAAACACGTACACGTTCAATCTACTCATCGCTAAAGGTGTTGATGTGCTAGAATATGACATATTTGGGAAAACAATGCTAAATTATGCTGTTACAAAAAAATACCTTGAGGGTATGCAAAGCCTGCTAGCTGCAGGAGCCCAAGTTGACATGGGAGATCATCGCGGATGGACCGCACTCCACGAAGCCACATCCATTCTATGGTTCGAAGGGGTAGATTACCTCCTGTCCTCATGTTATGCTGATCCTGATCTACAAGATAAGTTCGGTCAGACTGCGCTGCATTGCGCTTTGTTCCTCGTGAGCAAGAAGAACCATCAGGATCCGTATTGGGACAGGATGAGCGCTGATATCATTAAACGTCTGTTAAGATCCTCGGCCGACCAAAGTCTTCCGGATTCAGGAGGACGTACTCCACTAGACATAGTACGATCTTGCCGCTCGGATGGCCTTGGCGACGTTTCGAAGGTGTTACATTCAGCTCAAGCGCAAGAAAATCTCATGCCGGTCGTCTTATATCTCAAGCATAAGCACTTGAATATGACATTCCCTGTAAAGCTGGCAGCGTTCGATTCAGAGAAGGGCGCTTTCAAGATTGGCCTGCTGCGCCGTCGAGCAGCCAAGATGAGCGGGGTTAGCGATGCCCACATGATTAGATTGTTCTTCAACAGCGGCACGTTCAATAGGGAGCTTTGTGATGACACCAAAGCATGCAAAGACGAAGGCTTGAAACACAAAAGCGAAGTCTTTTACGTAGTGCGTAAGGAGGATAGTATGACAAGCGCAGTCGAGGAAACGTTCAATGTGTCAGGCAACTCAATTGACGAAGACCGAAGGCTCGAAGCCAAGCAAAGCGGATTGCGCGGAACGGACATGACGCTCTTGGATGACCTCAGAGATGGCCATCAAGCCGACTCCGACGAGAAGCCGAACACGTTACTCCACCAGGATGTCTCGCAGGGCAATGAAGTACACACCAAAATGCCTAACTCGCCTGGAATGAGTACAGATGATGGGTCCGCTAACGCTTTCATTGAGGTTGATATGGAATACGAAGAGGAAAGAAGTCTAGAGTTTGTTAATTCGCAAGTTGAGATTCCCACAAGTTTTCAAGAAGTACATCTTAGGATGGAGATATTTAATTCTCTTAGCAACAGTCACCATGATACATGCGAGAAAGTTTTGCCTGCAGCGCTCAACAAGCTGGACATCGACGGAGACTGGAGAGAATATGCGCTCCATATCGTTTACGACGGTGGTGAAGAATTATGTCTATCTTTATCAGACAAGCCATGGCTTATTTATTATGAATTAGCAGCTGGGCAACATAAGCCAAGGTTCATGGTCAGAAGACATGGACCACGTGCCGCGCCAAGCCGAGACGTTGGTATAGGGGAGCAGATCACATCTCCGTTGGGGGTCCCTAGGTCATATCACTGTGACCATTGTCCACAGAGCTTCAACCGCTTACACGATCTGAAGAGACATAAGAAGATACATACAGGTTTGAAGCCGTTCCGTTGCCAGTATTGCGACAAAACATTCACCAGAGAAGCCGCGTTAAAGGTAAGTTTTACTGGCTGTAAACCGCTAACGGACCACTGACGTCGATGGAAGGTGCACATAAAAAGATGCGGGCGAGTGGCGTCCTCTTCGGCGAATAGTGCAGAAGAAGGCACAGGTTCTCACGCAAACGCGGGTAGTCATGAAGAGAGCCCTCGGCCTGTTGTTGATGATGTTTCAATCGAGTCCGAACCTGCGATAAGTGGAGAGCTACATGACGATGAGCAGAAAGAGCCGTCAACTCAACGCCAGGAATTGCTACACCAACCAGTATCTCGTATCTCTGGCGGCGACAAAGGTGCCAATACCAACAATCACCTGAATCGACTCCTTTATATGGTCACATTCAAGGCTCTAAGAGCTGACTTGTACTGCGTTTTAGAAGCCACCGTGCTGCACGTGGAAAAAGGTGACTTGGTTATCGTTGAAGCGGGTAGAGGTGAAGATCTGGGCACTATAGCTAGCGACGCCGTACCGTTGACCGAGGCGAAGAGAACCAAGGAGAAATATGAACAAGAGCATCAGAAATGGCTTATGCTATTATCGCGTCAACCCCAAACTCATAATATTACAGGGCCGATTACAAACAGCCAGCCACAATTGTCGAACAATACAGTTGGCGTAATGAGCAACGCATCCAGTCAAGGCAATAACGCTGCTAGCGACTTGCTAAGACCGAAGATGATCAAGCGTCTTGCACGTTCTCACGAAACCCACACGCTCAAGGATAAAGAGACCCGCGAGGCCAATGCGAAGCGTGTTTGTCAAGAACAAGCCATAGTGCTTGGTCTCAATATAGAAATTCTGGAAGCTGATTTCCAGATGTAAGTGATCATGTTCAACAGGATCATTGGCGTACTAATAGCTCGTAGGGACCGGAAGAAATTGACCTTCTATTACTTCGCGCACGGGTATATCAACCTCAGTCCTTTAATCAAGGATCTGTTCAAAATCTATGCGACCCGCATTTGGATGTCTGCGGTCAATCCGAGCACGCCTGCGGGTCCATCGTCTACCAATGACGATGTAGAAGATGGAAAGAGGATAGACCCGCTACCGGTCATGTCGACTCCTGAGCCTCGACCACCGCACCCTGAGTCTGTATCGTCTGGCTCATCGCTGCAGGATGATGCACGCCCATCAAATTCGACTGCCCTGCCCGAGGTCAGCCCTTCTCACCGGGCGGGATTATCCACACCCTTGTCGAGCTATGCTTCTTTTCCTAAGCCATCGATAACCAGCGTTAAGATGTATGTGATATGAGAGCGGCGGATAACGCCTTTTCCGTCGTACAACGCTGACCTATATCTTAATTTAGACAGAGCAAAACAAGTTGAGAGAAGCATCGGACACTTCTTAGCAGCCTGTAGACGAATCCTCAAAACGCTTACCCAGTGGTCACGACACAGCGACAGAAAGGGAGGTTTGCGATGTTTGTTTTTGTCTGAAACATGATTCAACGTTATGTGTTGTGCATTCAATGGAATTGGGGTGGACACTCCCGACTTAAAGTCGATGCGAAAACTGCTATGACCAATTCTGAAAGATGAATATGGTCGAGGAGTAAAATCCGCCAATATGGAGAACTTGTTGCCCCAGATACCAGACACCATTATTTCCCTGCTTCAGGGCTTAAAAGGAGCGCAACTGCAGTTGAGGGCAGAGCAAATCGGAATGGATGCATCAATAATAGGGACTACGTACCTCGGTAGTACTTGGATACAAGACTAGGACTGGCCTTGTAAATCTGAAACATCACAAGGGCTTTGTAAAAAGTTGGATGATCTGAGGCTTGGCTGTCAAGGAAATCACTATCATGTTCAGAATTCGTTGTTTACCTACGCCTATTGAACGTGGCGCTATGCAATCTCACAGAGCCATATCAATGACATGCGTCGGTTGAATGAGGGAGTGGCACGATCAGAGGAATGCTTGATTGTCCTATCGATATTTCCTAATAACAATAGTGCCACAATCCGCCTCGTGTGGAGAGCGGTATAATGGAAGTCAGATGCCCGCCAGATGCTGTTCGTAAATTATATGTTGTTACTCATGAATCATGAAACAAATCCGCCGATCGTTCGGCTGAGGTATTTTGTTGTGATGTTTGGTGTGGACGTGGGGTGGTGACACCTACGTACAACAGTAGCAGAATTAGGGCGGACTTTCTTGGCGGAGGAGAAACATCAACATCGACCAATCTCTCTACCTCTTTCTACCAGACTATTGATATATCGTCGTGCTTAGCCCGTGTCTAGAGGAACATAAAGTAGTCTGCCAAGGCGGCTACAGCGATTGCCCCGCTATACGTTTATTCTGTCACCAGGGCCTGCTCAACTGTAACCCACGTGTACGGCATCATTGGTCAAGCAACTTCTCCGAGATAATACACAAATTATTCAGACTTCTTGATCATGCCAGAACTGGAAGGTTCACTTGCCACAATGCTGGGCTATCAAGTGCTGGGCCCAATTGCACGAGTATATACTCATACAAGACCCTGCCTCCACTGCTCCATCGCCTGCAGTGCCTCCCACGATATCTCAGCATGCATGCCTACTACGCAGCTGCTGCCTTCACGCTCGCCGTGTCAGTCTCAGCAGTCAATCCCGACGTCTCTCCCGCACTGCAAAACATTCTCAATCAAGGTCACCAGGCACCGCTCTATACCTACCCAACAAGCCTGACCCAGGGCATCGTGCCGAAGTTGATCCATAGTCACAACGACTATTGGAGAGATGTGCCCTTCTATAGCGCCATCTCGGTCGGTGCAGTCTCTGTCGAAGCGGACGTCTGGCTATATAACGGCACGCTATATATTGGACACGAGCGAGGTGCATTGACGAACGCGAGGACATTTGAGTCGCTGTATATCAACCCTATCCTGGATATCCTGCACCGCCAGAATCCTACGAATTCCTCTTTCCTGACAGCCCCGACGCACAATGGAATCTTCGATACCGTGGGCACACAGACCTTGTACCTCTTTGTTGATGTCAAGACCGACGGTCCTTCGACCTGGCCCTACGTTGTTCGAGCTTTGGCGCCGTTGTGAGACACTCCTGACAGAACGCCGTCTCTGGAATCTGCTGCTAATACATCGTTCAGGCAATCCGGTGGCTGGCTCTCCACAATCAATTCAAGCTCTCAATTCACATCTGGCGCCGTAACTGTAATCGGCACAGGCAACACTCCCCTTGCCCAAGTCCAACCGGTCACGCCTCGCTACTACTTCTACGACGCCCCCATCCCCACGCTCAACAGTACCTTCTCCAATCTAACCTCCCTCGTCTCGCCGATCGCCTCTACCGACTTTGAGGTCAACTTCGGCCCTGTGCTAGGCACATCGATGAACAACACACAATTAGCGTTGTTAAGGGCACAAGTGGCTACTGCGCATGCGAAGGGCATTATGTTGAGGTATTGGGATCAACCTGGTTGGCCGATCAGCACGAGGAATGGGATATGGAGGCAGTTGAAGAGTGAGGGAGTGGATTTCATCAATGTGGATGATTTGGAGGCTGCGGCTGGGTTGAGCGATGCGAGTAATTACTGGTGATAGTAGCGATGCTGCGAGGTGGCCAATGAAGATGGAAAGTGGACATGGTTTGAATTGGACCGGCCGCTGAGGTGTATGTTCGGTCCTAGTCAGTAATGGACCTAACCTGCAATATCATTGCAAGATCAATCGCCGCAACTAGCTACACCAGAAGAACCTTAGCATCGATCAAAATATGTCACAATTTCTCGCACGAAGTCCAGGATTCATATGTTCCTGTGTGAGATTCCGCTTTATCGATTCCATGCGTGCTAAGCTATTCGCAGACTCTCGTACCAGCGATGGGGCTTGTCACAGACCGCAAGGAGCAACGCAATCCTATATGTTGAACCTACGGTAGAGGTAGTCTATTTGCATGGCCGTCATCGCATTGAGGCTGCTAAGCAATCTTTTACACCTCGACGAACGATGGTGGACACTCGACGTCCAAGATGACTGTTCGTGAAATTCCTTGAGACTATTATTATCTATTGGCTGTTAAGACGCTCTTCTAGGTATCGACCCATCACTCAAAATTTCTCTGCAGCAGGGGTATCTTAATTCAAAAGACTATCACGATGGAGACATCGGTCGACTAATTCGACGCGCTTCTCAGCTGGGAGATACTAAGCAACGGCGTAAATGGCTTGCCATGCTATCCTGGACTAAGAGGAGGGACCTTGCGGAAATGGAGAAAAGAGCAGAAAACGATTCTCAAATGCATCACTTGCAAGACAGCTTGGACGCACTGGCTCCCCTTACGGGCCTGTGGCCCACTTTACAATTAGATATTTTTCACTGGATACTATCTCTACGCTGTCCTGAGGTTTGGCGTCAAAACCTCCTTGAAAATCTTAGCTAACCAGGGGATCAGATCGCCGGTAATCAGCTCGTTCAGATCTCTATCTACCGGTCGGCAGATGCGTCCCTTTGCTTCAACAGCCACACGTCCACACCCAAAACACCAAGAGAAGTACTTGTATGTACATGACTCAAACAATACACAACGGCGAAAAGCGAGTCAGAGCTATGTTCATTTGAAACAAATGCGGGATATAGAAGCGATGCAGTCAGGCGAGTTCCAGCGATGTATGAATCAGGTAGCAAAGCCATATTGATGTAGATCGTCCCATTTCACGTTGTAGAGATCTTCTAATTGAGCGCAAGTAAAAAGATTTATTAGGCGCAGACAGTTGTAAGGCACATCGATAAACAGGATCTTACTCATTGACGCATTTTCAAAACAAATGAAAGGGACAGAAGCCGTGATCAATAATGAAGATGAATGTTCAATTGATGATTTGTGAGGGCTGTCAGAAAATAGCACACCCTTAATTCAAGCAAGGGTTCACCCTCGCTCTGAGTGTCCATTCTCCTACTCTGCAACCGTAAGCATCGAAGCAATACTGAGAACATCTGCAGATTATCCACAATAGTTGTACGGGTGCTTTCAATTGTCCTGGCATCAGCCTTAAATTGTAGGCAATTCGACTTGATTCACCCTTAAAGTACCCTAGAGCGGTGCCCCGGAGCTAGAATTTCGGCCCGCGAGCCCCGTATACTTCTTGATCTGTCTGTCTTCGACATCTCATCGACGTTCTTATCACCTATCGTCTCATCCGTGGTCTCTCCTGCTTGTCCACCATGGTCCGCGAGTACCTTGCCGATATCACCTTCATGCCGAGACGCCCCCCCACCTGAGTAGTCCCTTCAGGCACAGCATCTGATGCTATGGCTAGGGTTCTGAACTAATCATTCGTAGGTGATTAACTAGTTCTGTAGCTACCAAACAGGATGATCACGCTTCTCCCCGACCTCTCGGAGCAACTTTTAGTGTGCAGTCAATTCACCGTGGACCTACCGAGGTACGCGATGCTGATCAGGATTGGGGCGCAGAGCCGTCTGGGATTCTCTTTCAGGCTACAAGGCTACCAGGTGCACCAACTAATGTCCGGTGCTCCGACCATTATTCTTAATCCTCACACCATCTGATCGGAGTATGCTACCTGTCTCCTGGACTAGCTCCATTGATCACTGCTTCAGGAGCCGTTCTCATCATGGAGTGAGTGCCAAACGATTGTCCCCCTTCTGCACTTAGCACCTCATGCGAGCTGGGGCTCATCTACTGCTTAGGGAAGACAAAGACCTATGGGCTACAGCCCTCAAAAGTCTGGACGTCAAAGATCGGCAACGGCTTGCGGTCTCGAAGTCAGCTGAGAGGATAGTACTTAACGATATTGTACGCTTAGTAGAGGGAAAAAAGGCACTATGTCTCCAACGCCGATGGAAATTCAAAAGGAGCAGTGGTGAACTGGTCATACTGCGAGATGTCTTTGAGAAGATCCTTCACTGGGTGAACAAATTCAAAGAGGCGGGGGATATCATCGTGCAATATGACCCAGCTCATGCAGCACTGCCGTGGGCAGGTGTGAGGTTTCTACTCCAGGTATATTCGCAATGACGAACGCTGCTGCAATGTTTGATCGAAGCCTAGGTCGCTCTCAATGACAGCCAGACGCTTGGAGCTCTTGCTGAAGGCCTCGAAAGAATCTCCTACATCATTGCACGCTATGCAGTGTTTGAAAGGCTTTATATCAAAGGGCTGTACAGCGTCGAATTCCAACTCGTAGAGTCCGTGATCAAGCTTTATGCAGATGTCTTAACTTATCTCTCTATAGCCAGGCATTACTACGACCAACATCCTGGTGGTGGGTTTAATTCTGAAAAGCATCCGGTCGATGTTTACTGACCTAGAACCAGTTCGCATGATGAAGAGCATTTTCGCTGACACGGATAGAGGGGCTACTGAAATAATGATCCGCATATCTCAGAAAGAATCTCAACTCGATGCTTTGGCGAGACTAATAGATGCTGAAAGTAAGCTACATTCACGGAATGTCAAATGTGTACATGAAGTGACTAGGATCAGATCTTAACGTCAATAATAAAATCTCTCAATAACACGCAGCGACTTGGGAAGTATGCGCGGAGAGTTGCAATCTATCAATATAGATCTGTCCAGGCGAACCTCTGCGACGCAAGCTTCTGTGGACAGCCTCATGGAACACGTAGGGCAGCTGACAATCGCTTCTGATCAAGACCAAGCGGGTAACTCGATGTTCTGAACGTCTCCATTGGCCTTACGCTGACTAGGCGTGGATGAGATGCTGTACGAAAGCTTCCACAGTTATTGAAATCGTTCGATAAGCCGATGATGCGCATGGTCGAAAGAGTCGCAGATCTGCATGACAGTATGAGCCGTAAGTACCTGAAATCATGCAATCCGTAAACCTCTCATTAACAAACATTAGAAAGTCAACGCCGAGAGGTCCTCAATTGGCTCTCTACAATCCCAGTAAAGAAACACCACGCTACTTGTAGCAAAGACCGTTTACCTAAATCTGGGCTTTGGCTACTTGAGAAGCCCGCATATCGGGATTAGATGAGATCCAGCGTTTCTTCAACTTTATGGCTACATGGCATTCGTGAGTTTATGAAATCATATCCATATTGGTCTAAGTGTGCGCTCTGATCAGTCTTAAAGCTGGCTCCGGGAAAACGAAGCTTGTGTAAGACTAACCATAGGTGTATCAATGTACCCTAACGTGAAAATAGATCAACCGTGATTGATACCATCAGACTTAACGATGCAAGCACTGCAGCGCCCCTCTTGGCTTACTTCTACTGCGCCCGTAACGATGCTGAACCAGAACGGGCATTTCCTGATGCAATCATGCGCTCAATCCTGAGGCAGCTTTCTTACGTCAACCTTGATAAGCCTGTTCACCCAGCTATCATACAAGAATACCAGAATAGGAAGAAGGAGGAGTCGGATGACTGTGATCCTTCAAAGCTCACTTGCGAAGAGTGTGTTGAGCTAATCCTTTCTATTTCGGTAGAGGATCCTGTGATTCTCGTGCTTGATGCACTAGATGAATGTGAGCCTAGTCGGCGCCACGACTTGATGAACGCATTGGAAAAATTGATACATGAATCTGCGAGCCTATTCAAAGTCTTCGTCTCTAGCCGTGACGATACTGACATTACCCTCCGACTCAGGAGCTCACCAAACATCTACATCAAATCCGATGATAACAATGAAGATATTGAGAGTTTCATTACATCTGAAATAGCGAAGTCGATAGATGACAGAAAGCTGTTGTACGGTGTTGTGTCTGAGCAGCTAAGGCAGCAAATGATACAGACGTTGCGAGAAGGTGCTCAGGGAATGTATGTACTTGGGTCATCCTAGATACCTTATATTGACACGATTCAGGTTTCAATGGGTCAATCTACAAATTCAAAACCTCTGTGATTTTCAGCGTATCAAGATCGAGGAGGATCTCAAGGATGAACTTGGGAAGTTACCTACCGCACTTGCTGAGCTGTATTCGATCATATACGGACGAATTTCTTCATCTGCAAAGCCAAGTTATGCAGTAGCCATGCGAGCTTTGGGCTGGTTATTATATGCGCAGCGATCTCTCCACGCATCAGAGTTTCTGCAGGCTGTGTCGGTGGAAAGCGAAAAAGCAGTACGGCCCATTTCGAAAATGGATCTGCTCGACATATGTGCGAACTTTGTCGTTCTGGACTCAGAGCTAGACGTCTTCCGTTTCGCTCATTTGTCTGTCAGGGAATACCTCGAGAGCAAATCGGAATTTTTGCCTTGCAAGGTTCACTCAAGCATGGCTCGTCAATGCCTTCGCGTCCTTTTCAATAATCTGTCTTTCACTTCTCAGGATCGATTTCTTGCTGAAATTGATACGTTCTATGATTATGCATATCTTCACTGGCCGATTCATTGTTACCTGGCAGATCCTTCAACCTGGGATCAAGCTCTTAAAACCCAGGTACATCGTTTCCTCTGGCTAAACAACGCTGTTGGCACCCTCTTCTCCCGGTGGGTGTCGTTCATCTCATACCGCAAAGCCTCAACGGTTAATGGAGTTTGGCGTGATAGGCTGAAACAGTGCCTGAGCGATCCGCCACACCCTCTTCTCGTTGCATGCTCGTTTGGGTTCTTGAGCGTGGTCGACCAACTATCGGCTTCGACGCTGGTGGACTTGAACTTTGGAAATCAATATGGTGAGACAGGGCCATTACTGGCTTGTCAATATGGTCATACCTCCATCGTCAAGGTACTCAAAGAGCACGGGGCAGACTTCAATAAAGCCACACGACGAGGGCCGATGGGCATCATGAAAACACCCTTCTCAGCTGCAATATCCTCAGGCTGTGCCGCGCTCGTCATATTACTACTGGAAGGCAAGTCCAGCTTCGAGCCGAATGACTGTCCAAATACGTGCTTATTACACCTGGCTGCACTCACGGGAAATAGAGATCTTGTTCAAATTCTTTTAGTTCAAGGGGCAAAGGCCGATGTAATCTGTTCTCATCATTCCACTCCATTGTGTACAGCAGCCGCTCGTGGAGACATTCCCACGGCCCAGCTCCTTTTAGAGAACGGTGCCAACCCAAGTCTTCAAAGTCCATTGCAGTCTGCGGCGCGTCAGGGTCACCGTGATATGGTCAGGCTGCTGTTGCAGAAAGACCAAAGTGGTCTCAACCGGTCTGAAAGTTACTATGGTCCGCCATTACATTGTGCCGCCTGGGATGGTCGAGAGGATGTCATGGATTGCCTACTAGACGCAGGTGCAGACATCAACTCAACAGGAGGGCCTTATGAGCACATTCTACAAACTCTTTCTGTGAAAGGAGGTGACTCAATTATTCGGAAAATGATTGAGCGAGGCGCCGACGTAGACGCGCACGGGGGATACTGGGGCAATGCTCTTTGTGCAGCAATACACTACAACAACGAGACAGCGGTGCGTATCCTTCTTGAAAACGGGGCCGATATCAACAAGTGGGGGCTAGTATATGGAAATGCCATTCATTTTGCAGCTTTCCATGGCCAACTGATCTTTTTGAAGATGATCGCCCCAACCGAGGACCAAATCAATGAGGTCAGTGGCCCTTTTGGTACAGCGATTCAGGCAGCGTTAAGAGGCGATCGCTCCAGTGATGAAATGATAAATTGGTTGCTGGACCAGGGCGCTACTTTGGAAGTTCCATCAGGCGTTTGCCTTCTGCACTGGGCAGCGCATTTTCAACAGCCTACGACTGTTCAGCTTCTTTTGCGACGAGGAGCGAAAGTCGACTGCTTATGTGATACTTTTGGGTGCGTCTTGCAAGCTGCGGCCACGAGGCCTGAAGGTCTTCTACGCTTTCATAACCGAGACCGTGCTTTGAGGGTGATGGAGCTGCTTATCGATGCTGGAGCCTCTCCAAATGTTCCCGGTGGAAAATTTGGAAATGCCCTGCAAGCGGCTGCCTTCGCTGGAGACTTAGTCGTGGCGAAACGCCTCCTTACCGCTGGCGCCAAATTTGTCACTGGAGTCGGTGTGCACGACAATCCACTGAGAAGTGCTTCTGCTCAAGGGCATTTTGACATCGTAGAGCATCTTCTTTCCGACCCCCAATTGGAAATTGATCACGGACTCATTGGCCTTGCAATGCAAGCAGCTGCCTGTCGAGGCCGAACTCGCGCAACGGAACTATTTTTGCTGGAAGATCGGAGCGGCATTAAAGGTGAATGGATGAGATACAAGAATTATCTGCTAAACATTCCATATCGAAGATACGACGAGACCTTTGCAACCATTCTCGATTTTGCCCTCGAACAAGGCTTTCCAAATCATCTCTTCGATGACGTGCTTCAAGCCGGGGTATACTCTGGGAATGAGAAAGCGGTAGAACTTCTTTTATCCAACAGGGCGAACGTCAATGCCTGTGGAGGATACTATGGTAGCGCTTTACAAGCCGCAGCCTGTAATGAACATGATGGGGTCTGGATAAGCAATCGCTCCCATTGGTTGGGGGAAGATACAGAGACGATGTTTCCGAAATCTGAGATTCTTCCAGATCCCGGTAACAGTATCGTGAGGTATTTGTTGACATGTGGGGCAGATGCGAACTCCACTGGGGGGATATTCGGCAGTCCACTTCAAGCGGCGGCTTTCGGTGGAAACCCTTTCATTGTTGAGGAACTGCTTCAGAGTGGCGCGAATATAAAGCGCGGGGTTGGATATTTTTCGAACCCCCTTGAGGCCGCTGCTAGCTCTGCAAGAGCTGTAGCTGATGATGATCCCGCTGGACTGCATACATCTGTACGAGTCAATCGTCAGCGGATTCTTAATCTCCTTCTAGACAATACGCCAATGTGTGACCAACATCGACTCTGCTCTGAAGCACTCAAAGGAGCCAGACTTCGGAAAGACAAAGCCGGCATTCGCACTCTGCGTAACCTCATTCGGGATCGAGGATCTAAACCACAGAAGCGACAAGACGAACTCGGGTCTTATGGGGATGCGGGAGATACTGCTTCTGGTTTTGGTCACGAGACAGATAGAAACGGAGATGATCAATAATACATGGCATGAGCCTGCGCAAATCCAACGAGATGATGTGGAGGTACAAGATCCCGAAAACAGCTGAGACATGCCAGGAGTGACCGCAGAGCAAGCAACCTTAAGGAGGACCAGACGCGCCTTTCCCTCAATGTTCTTGACGGGCTATTTGCAGGATGGAGGTATCTATGTGGTGCAGATGGGATAATGGTGCAAAGCACCAGGCATAATATGAGTTCATAAAGTTTCTCTATTTGATCTCTGTTGCCTCGACGAATTTCACCGGCACCAAATAAGACCATGATCCTGGCTCTATGGCATTAGATATAATCTTCATCAATGGGATGGAATGAAACAAGCATTAGCTTGTTCTAATGTTACTTCTAAGAACATCGTGCTTTCTACTCATTTTTCAGCAGTGTTGTTCGCGGAATGTCGTGCCCATCCGTCATCAAAATAGTCCGTCCAGATAAGAACTGGTGATTTACTCTCTATCGAAAGCGTTCATGAGTATTTGTCTTTTTTGTCAAGTTTCAAAAGCATACTTACATCTTTGAGGCTGTCGGAACGAAGGTTCTGCCGCAAATTTGCAATCCGATCCTCTTACTGGTTCACTTCAGACCGGCATCCCAAATTTTCTCACTCCCAGCGACAGAACCACTGAGGCGTTCTCCTTGCCGACTCTCATGAGACACCATCAATTACGCCACCATAACCCACCGCAAGCCACACGGCACCAATGATCCCTTCCACGATATCTCGAGTCACCAAAAGTGCCAGTCCAACCAACCAAGATAACTTCTCTCAGGATTATAGCCTCAGGCACTATCCAACGCATGTTTGAAAATATCATCCATTTTGCTCGTCGCCTTGCCAAACTCAAATAGCTTGAGACAGTCGTTGCCATCAATACCAATATTCTGCGCTGCCAGTGTGTATAGCCCAGTTCCTCAAGCGTGATGACTGAGCTCAATAGCTGTAGGATCCAGTAATATCGTAATTGCTTCATCGCCTACGCTTAAGCCAGCTACAAAGGATTGATTACGCGCTCGAGGGACAAACATGTTGTTGGTTGAGCGTATAGGCAGCGCACGATATTCGGGTGTGGATAAAGAGCCAGTATTTAATAGATATTAGCCTCTTTTCGCAGAATCTCAAAATTACACAAGCTATCATTTCGATATAACTTAGCGTCAGAGTCCGGTACGTTTGTAACTGGATACTGAAAAGAAAGTTTCACGAGGATACGTTCATCAATAATGTACACGACGCCTGGCGATGGAGCTTGGCCAATGCTCAAACATTGGTCGTGTGTCACCCAGCCTCTCGCTGCTCGAGCACCTTCCATACACACCGTCAGAGCTACCCACGAGTAGAGGAGAATGTGAGCGGTGTTGTGGTAGTTATAGAAGAGTAAATCACGTCCATCTTGGATACGAGGCTGGGGTTTGAGATCTTCATTGTGTACACTGTTGGATTGGCCATGGGGTGTTGTAATCTTGCAAGCTAGAGCTGTACTGCGTCATTGTATCAATGGGTCTGAATAACGTTGGTAACAAGCTCTTCATGGCTTGCGGCGTGGTCGTCGACATTGGTCTCTAGCTGTGAGGTATTAGCTTGACTTCGCTCTACTTGGATCAAGTAGCCCTAAGATCGATGTGCTTCTTGATGGTGATGCGAGCGGGATGGGAGGAAGTAATTTGTGACTTGGTATGTAACAATAAGCTTGCTTTCATCTTGTCGATGGCATAGCTTAAGAGTGTCTGAGACAGCTTGTCTAGTCAGCTTTTAAAGACCAAGATAGCTGACGGAAGACCCACGAAAATCTGTCGCCCACACAAATTCTCGCCCACCAAACCGCGAACGTGTGGGCGCGGCTTGGTGGGCGACGGATTTAGGTGGGCGGCTTGGTGGGCGAGATTTTTGCGTGGGCCGCTTGGTGGGCGAGGTTTAGGTGCCGCCCACCAAAAATGTTGCCCACGCGCCCTCCCACACAAAATCTCGCCCACCGAGATTTGTGTGGGCGAGAGATTTAGGTGGGCGACAGTTGTGTGGGCGAGAGGTTTTGGCGGGCGGCGGCTTGGTGGGC
>JAABUK010008244.1_pt1 | contig 14713 bp, 3 predicted proteins | sample 5559141 | NCBI WGS metagenome assembly JAABUK01 (sample SAMN10711869, study PRJNA513367) | rock metagenome | isolation source: Antarctica rocks | place: Antarctica: Victoria Land, Pudding Butte nord | collected 2016-01-03
TTTTTATCACGCAGAATATAAGTATCTAAATAGAGAAATTAAATAAGATACACGACTCTTTATAACACGCTAACAACTTATATGTGATTATTATAAGCTAAATTAGTTATTATTCTATTCTTTTCACTTTTTATAATTAATTACACGTAATATTAATGCGTTCATTTTACTTATATAAAAGACTTTAATAATCTCTTAAGTATATATTAAATCTTTTTTAGATTGTTAGAAGTTCTTCTCTACTATACAACTCTTTTATTTTATTAAGAAGCTGCGCTTTAATCGCGAATCTTGTATGTTTAAAACGCGATTTATCTTTCACTTTTTATTCTAATTAATCTCGATTGACATTAACGACTTATAATTATTGCGCCTGCGATATAATTTTAAAAGAGAGATATAAAAGATGAGATGAATCTATTTATATATCTTTAATAGTTTCAGTTTATACACATTTTAATTTAACTTCTTAATAATAAAGAATGAATTAAGATACTTATTTAATAACTTCTTGCTTGCGCGTTATAGGCGAATATTACGCGAAGATAATATTATATAATCACTCATAATATAGATTCTTTACTAATACTTCTTATTATAATACTTTGTAACTGCTTTGCTTATATATTATTATATATCTCTTGCTTTTAATTCTCTCTTCTACAAAATCTTAATATACTATCTTATATTCTGATTCTTATCTCACTTTATTAATGAATCTTCTGCATTATATTTGCGCATTATAGACGTATAATGTTTAATTATCTTTATCGGCGTCTTATTGATAATATTATGAACGCTATTATTATATATAAACTTAACAGCTAATAGAAATTATATTTAATCATTCTAATAATAATTAATATAGTAGCGTAAATAGCACTCTAATATCTGATTTTAACGCTTTATTATATTATTATTCTGCGAATAAAATATAATCGAAAATCTTCGTTTAATTATCAGATTATAATAAAAGATATTTTATTATTCCGACATAAATAACATATCTTAATCACTCACGATCGATCTTAATATATTATAATATTCTATTACTTCTCGCTTAATAAGCGTAGTAAACTCGCTTGCGGTAATATTAATAATAATAAGTATGTAAATTACTTCACGTAAGTATTGATTTATTATATTAAGTATCGAGTCACATACGCGTTATATATAAAGTGAAGAGAGTAGATTAATAATGAAATTCAAAATAATATTCTGTTAAAACTTCTGCGGAATTGATAAAGATGTTAATAAATTATAGAGTTTATATCTCGGCGCTTTTATATGTTAATAGATATCGCATATATTACAGTAGATTCGCACACTATCTACTAACTTCGATTAATAATATAGCCTGCAAATCGCGTTTAACGTCTTCTCATACTTAAAATAATTTCTTATTTAAGAATTATTATGATTCTGGCGCAATATTTCCGCATAAATAATAGAATTATTTAAAATATATATTGCGCTATTATATCACACGAGATTCATATAATCTTCGCGTTACTTATTTCTTATATCGCCTTCTTTAACGATATCTTTAGAAGATATCTTTCAGCTCGCTTATATATATTAGGCGTTTCTTAACTATAGACTAAGTAGATGATTAATAAGTGTATTTAACACTTTATTGTAAGACGACATTTCTTCTATTATTAATCTGATCTCTTACTGAGAATTTATAATAGAAACTTCTCTTAAGATGAATACCGCGCCTCATTACTAACTCGTCTATATTAGCAGAATAAGTCGCTCGCGAATCTTCTGCGAGTTTTAAAAGAAGCTTCTCAACTCTTTTAGAGTCTTTAATTCTTTACTATCTCTAATCTTTAATCTAATAAGCGCTGTTATTATTATACTTTAATCTATATATTTATTTAGCTCTCATCTTTATCTCGCGCGATCTTCGTTTGTGAGCAGAACTTTTAATAATGAGAGCTCTTTCTTATTAAGAGGCTCGGCATCTTAAAATTCTGATCTTCTTAAAAGTTTGTCTGCGGGATTCTTTATCTTAGATCTATATATTATTTCAAGATTATAAATCGTTAAGTATTCTATTTAGCGAGCTTGTCTGTGATTTATCTGCGATAAAATATAGAAATACCGCAGATTTAAGTGATTTATAATTACTTGATTTCGTTGTTATGATTATTTAAGATAATGTCTTCATTTCTTGCAGCTCTTCATAATAATTAGCATTTACAAATCAGAAATATTATAATTAAGCTCAATAGAAATCAACTTTCTTAAGAAGAATGTTATAGATCGTCAGATCGTTTATTTATTACTCGCATTTATCTCGCAAAGTTGCAATAAAATCACATTAATCTTAAATCTTAAGACGTCTATTTTTAGATAATATGATTTCTGTGAATTGTAATAACGCAGTATAATTCTCTTGATAAAGTATGTCTTTAGTGTATAAAACATCTGCGCTGTCTTTTTGATTTATTTAAAGAATTTCTTTTTCTTATCTTTCTTTATACTCTTTAATAGATTGATTATAAGCGCAGTAATAGCGAAGAATTCGCGAATAAAATAATAATAAAAATTAATAAATTTAATAAATATTTAAATATTATAGAAGCTCTTTAATTCAGCTCACTCTTTAATAATAATTATCTTGCGAGAATTCATTAATATGTCTGCGACTTTTATGCGATAATTTAGAAAGTTAACTTCTTATATATAAAATGTGTATTTTAATAATTTCACGTACACGCGTGCGAATTATAAGCGGTTCAGTATTTATCGCACGTGAGTTGTATACTCTTCGCGGGTGTTATTAAAGATTAATATATTGTTTATATACGCGATATAGATATTATTTAATAGTTTCATTAATATCTTATTTATAAAGATCTGAAATATGATTGAAGTATTTATTAATTTAAATAATATAATATAATACTCGAAATGTCTGTAATGTATATGAAACGTAGTCTTTTATTAATCTTTCTTTTAAATCTAAATTTGATGATATATATTTCGCAGATCTAGCGCAGTAAAATAGCGCGCGTTTAATAAATGATTAAGAATTTCTTTAATTAAGAGTAATAAATAACGATTCTTACTTATTATCTGATTTAACTCTTAATAATTAATGTATAATTATAAACTATTATTCTTCTTTTTTATAAAGAGAATAGAAACATCTATTAATAATATCAACTCTTAAATTCATTTCTTTCGCAAGCTATTCTTAAGATAGTCGCGTAGAATTCGCAGTTTAAATTAAGATAAGAGATATAATGATTTATAAGACACTAACTTCTCTTCTTTAATTTTAATTAAGTATCGCACATTATTTATCTGCGGTAGATACTCATCTTTATTCTTGATAAATATATTAAAGAAGTTCTAATACTTATTAGATAAAATCGGCTTTTCTAGTTATAGATTCGCGAGCGAGATATTTATATGTTATAGTGCGTCTTTAGATTATATAATTAATATCTTTATTTAAATAATATTATTTTAAGTTAGAAACTACTTAAATACGTTTATTATAATATTTATATATAATTTATAATAGAACTACTTACGTTCCGCTTAATTCATATCTAAGTTAATAATCTTTAATTACGATATCTTTAAAATCAGCTTAAACCTCTTAAGAATAATTATATAATAGAAATATTAATTTAATTAAAATATATCTTATATATTAGTTATATATATTTTAATTAATTCTTAATTGTGCATAATTATAAGATAACTACTTATATTACTTACGCAAGTTACAGACTTCTGTAAAGCTACGCTCTTCTTTAGCATGATAATCTGAGAAATAAAGTTTTCTTGCGCTTTAAAGTTCAGTAAGACGCGTAATACACACTTCTTTTATAATATCTGAATCTTCATATTAAGAAAGATACATTTCTTAGATTTAAATACAATCTTAATTAAGCTCAGCTTTAATAATTATAAGATATTAATAATTAAGATTAATCGTTTTTTATCTCTTTTCTATCTAAACAATCAATACTATAATAATCTTCTTTATCGCAGTTTCAGCAGATTGTTATAAATCGGGAATTAGCCGCAGTATCTTGCTTATAAGTTATCTGTATTTCACTATCTTCCGCATCTTACTCTCTATCTCTAAAACTATCTCGTAAATCGCGATTAAATTGCTTGTGAGTTAAGAGGAAACTACTTCTTCTTAACTCACTTTCATTCATTATTAATGCGCGTGCATTTCGCGTTAAAATTCTCTTTAAAAGAGTTGACTTATTTCAATCTGCGCAAGTAATTACTGTATTAATATTATTAATTATAGATAAATTACGCACGATTTAGTTATAAAGTTTAAATCACAGCGTATTAATTAGAGTTTATATTCTCTACTACTTAATAATTATAATAGAAATATTATTCTCTAACTTATATATATAAATATATATGTTTTTATAAGTTTAACTCTCTTATTATTTTATTTTCTTTATTACTAAAGTTAATTTAAAAATACACTAATTTAACGTCTTAAGAGAATCTTTCAATTATTACTTAAATTTATTCTATATCTTAATAAAACTTATATTTAACTAAATTCTCTAATCTTATAATTTTATGAGTGTGTTATAAAGATATCTAATTATAATATGCACGCAAGTTATCTGCGACTTATCTAACTCGATCTTCTAATAAATAACTCAGAATATTAAGAACTCTTTTAGTTCTTTAATATTCTTGTTATAATAATATATAAGCTTAATAGATCACACATATTCTTTTATTCGCTGAGTACTATTATTCTTTAATAATCTCGCTTTCTTTAACGCTCGCTTTAACAGCGCAGTTATCTTATCTGCGTCTTATAAACTAGCTGTAAATTCTTCTTATAACTCTTTACGCAGTTATATTAACTTACATTTCTTTCGCTTGCGCATTATATACGACTTAGCTCTTTAAATACGCTCTTTAAATTCTTCTTATATCAGCTTAATATAATATATTAATTTATCTTCTTCCGCAGAATAGTTTACGTTAAAGAATTTCTTTTTATCATCTTCGAGCTCAGCTTCAAGAAAACGCGGAATGAATATCTGAGAAAGCGCACTCTTCTCAGAACGCGACACAGTCGTATCGCTCGTAACACACGAGCGGGAATCCGCACCTTTAATGTGATCTTGATCTTCGATCTCTTCACGCTCTCTCTGCTCTCGTCAGACTGTACTGCGAGTATTCAACGTTATTACCAAACGGCTTCCCTACTCGAGAGAGTAGAATCGTTCGAAATTGTTAGAGGCGCCAAGGGATTGAGCGACGTGATAATATAGCGTATGAATAATATACGTCTCGCAGCGTAAAGCTCTATTAATAATGGCGACAGAGAAGGCACTCTCAACGTTCTATAAGTCAAACAATGAAGAACTCAGAGTTTCAGGCTGCAGAGTTTTCCATGTGTGTTCGCAGGCTTGGCGCGTGCGTTACGCACGGGCCAGGCCTTGGCGCGGTGTAACACATATATATAGATCAGATCTTAAAGAATCGAAAAAACGCGTAGAAAACGCTTAAAACAGAATAATAGTTTGTTAAACGCAGACTATTTATCTTCCTCAGAATCTTTATCTCTTTATTTGTGTATTCTTTGTCTTACAGACAGTATTTCTCTATTTAATTCTTCTCTTTTATCAAATTATTCTTGTACAGAGACTGAGAAGGCGTAAATAAAGAAGATATAAATCAAGAAAATGAAGATAATAAGCTTTAAGCTCTGAGTGAGAGTTATAGCGTAGATTACGCGTTAAATAGCTCTTTAATTATTAAATTCAGCTATAAACTGAGAATTTATAGAAGGTGCAGGCAGCTTAAAATTCGAGATAGAAGGCGGTTCAGATAACTCAAAATTCGAGGTAGAAGATGATTCAGACAGCTCGAAATTTAAGGCAGAAGATAGTTCAGACATTAACAGTTAATTTAACGTAGATTTCGAGTTAATTAAGTATGTTAAGAGTGTTAAAGTCGTAGAAGACTGTTTTAATATTAATTTTAGTGATGTTAAGATTGTAGAAGATCGATTTACTGTAGATTTCGAGTTAGTTAAGAGGGTATTTATAGAATTGAGCGCAGAAAGCTTAAATTTCGAGTTAGAAGATGTTTTAAATGCAGAATTCGTTATATTTAGTGTAGAAGATTCAGATTTCAAGTTAGAAGATGCTTTAGGCGCAGAATTCGCTATATTTAACGCAGAAAGCTTAGATTTTGAGAGAGAAGATATTTTAGACGCAGAATTCACTGTATTTAGCGCAGAAGACTCAGATTTCAGAAGAGAAGATATCTTAGACGCAGAATTCGCTGTATTCAGCGCAGAAGACTTAGATTTCGGGAGAGGAGATGTCTTAGACGCAGAATTCGCTGTATTTGGCGCAGAAGACTTAGATTTCGGGAGAGAATTGTATTCAAGTATCTAATGCGTCTCAATTTTCTGTATATTGTAGAATGTCTCTCCTCTATAATAGAGACGCTAATTCTCAGTATCTCAGTAGACATCTTTAAACATAAATTTGTGTAGAGAGATTATATTCATGAAAAAGTTAGACATGAAAGTAATATTAAGAAGAGTAATCTATTTTGAGTCTGTAGACATTAGAACAGAGATATCCACACTTCTAAACGCCTTAATAGAGTGGACCGATTTACCTATTTTAAGCGTGTCATTCTCAGAAGTAGAGCGTTTGAATTTGAATCTTAATAGATCATTACAGATATGATAATTCGCGCCTGAATCAAGAATCCACATATCTTGTAGATAATAGCTCTGTTAGTCTACTGCAAAAGAGATTATTTCCGTAAATATCTCTTAATTTAAGTGTTTTTCTTCTTTTTAAGCTTCTAATATGAAATTTTGATTTTTCTGATTCTTGAATTGAGTCATTCTTCGTAAATATTCTATTTTTATTCTGATTTTCTTATTCTGAGCGATTTTCTCATTTACAGCCCTTTATATCTCTATATTTGGGATTCATTCAGCTAGTCTTTTTTGTTTGATTATATAGAGGCAGTCGGAGAAGAAGTGGATCTCAGAGCAGAGACATTCTTTAGAAGATAGAGGCGTTAATTTCGAAGAAGATTCTGTGGATAATTCAGTTAATAGTTGTTCTTAAAGTGTGACAAAAGTAGTATGCGTAGAAGCTCTTAATACTGCTCTATTAATTCAGATATGATTGCGAAATATCTTAATCAGATTAAAAATAAACGGTATTTCAGTATTTCTACTAATTTTCTCCTTCAGAGTAATCTTATAAGAGTCTGTGAATATAGAGTTAATACTCTAAATAGCTATTATGAAATCGTAGAGAGGATTCTTATTCTAAACTTCTGATAGAACTACTTTCTACGCGATTGTATACGTTTTTTCCCATTATTAAAGTTATATATCAAGTTATTAATTCTCTGAGATCTATTTTAGTATGTGATACTATTAAGATAGCTCTAATTAACGAGCTCTGTCTATCGGAGCTAGTCTCTTTTTTAGAGTCTTAAGAATTTTGTATATCAAGCTTAGATTCATAATAAAGGCCAAATTCGTATAAGTAATAGTCTCTATAATAAACCTTTATAAATCACTTAAGACGATATGTTTTCTCTTATATTCTGATATATTAACTTTATATTCATCCCGAAGTAGTCTATATATCTCTCTCTCATCTCGGTCTAGACTAATTACAGACGTAATTAATGCGTTAACATCTTTTAGCTCTGAATTTTTAGGCCTTTAAAGTATTGAGGGCTTAATCGCGGAATCTATATTAATATAGAAGAGAATATCGCTATTTTCTGCTCGAATTTAAATAAGAAATAGTCATTCATTCTAATCTTATAAAGAATCAAGGATAACGATTATCTTAGATATAGAGACGATAGTAGACGTCATTTTTAATAGCTTATAAGTCAATTTATAAGTTAATTAAGCAGAAAAAGTGAGTACTCAGTATTAATTGCAGAGTAGCTGCGCCGGACTCATAACTGTCAGACAAATCAGCTTTGAAAGCTAGTAGAATGTCTATTAAATTAATGGAATTGACTGTCTAAATCTATATAGAAATGCGCATTAAATGAGTGTTATATACTCAAGAAATACGCTCAAAATAGCCTTATTAAATAGAGCGTTAGATAGGGCGCAGGCTAGCTGAAACCCTGACTAATGAACGCTCTGAGACCTAGACTATTTAACAATATTAGACGGATGTATGAAGAAGTAGATAAAGAACAGACCGCTAAATAAGAAGTTTAGAAACTCTAATAAACAGACTCGATAATAGAGTATATATCTAAGTTCTAATAGATTATATTAAGAATTAAATAAGATAACGCAGTACTTATAATAAAGTATTATCTAGAACTGAAGAATTTAGTTAAGAATAAACTGACTTAAATTAAGAGATTAGATAAGCTAAAGAGTCTGATTAATATATTTATTAAAATAGATAATCATCTATATAAAAGATAGATGAAAAAAGAATAAGAACACTCTTAAATCTTCGTTTCTAATAAATATTAGAAAGGCGGATATTAAATAAAATAAGTCTATTATTCTCAAGAAATGAATTTAGATATTATGAATTATAAAAGATTTAAAAAGAAATCTAATTAAAATAAAATCTCTCTAACTTAATAATAAGAGAGGATAAAAAAGAATTTGTGTCTCTATTATGAAAAGTCTGAATATTAAGCTAATAATTATTTAAATAAGTAAGAATTACACGCTATCTTAAGCAAATCAGAAGAATAAATAACAGAAAAATTAGATAGCACGTGAGATATCAGCTATATTAATATCGCATTAATATCAGAATTAGTTATTAAACTATTTAGATAAATTCGCGACTAAAAACTTATAGAATCATCTTACGTCTGCATGTTTTAAACTGCTTATTATAATAATTAATGCGTTATTTATAGATTAGATAAGCATAGCTCGGGATAATATCTTAAGAAACTTAGATAGAAGAAAGCTTAATAGTTATTAAGTATTATCTTTAAAGTATCTTAGAAATAAATATCAAATAATCTTAAGTATAATAAGAATTACGTGAAAATAATTATTAAGTTCTGAGAAGTAGCGCTATATATAAATATAAATTATAAGTTAGAATTCTAACATTAATATAAAATATATACGCCCGAGAAAATATTATAAAGAGTTAAATCAAAATTATAATTAAGAATATATTATATAAAAGAATGTTTAGATTAGAATTAAGAATAAATTTATTATTATTAAGATAGTAATCTTTAAGAAGTGATTAATTTATATAAAATTAATACTCCCGCTTATTTTAAAGAAATATAAAGCGTAAGCATAATATAGATTTATGAATTCTAAAAATTAGAAGTAGTAAAAGTAATCTATAATAAAGAATATCGCACTCCTTATAAGTTATATACACACTTTTTATGCGATAAATCAGAATATTATTTCGCGAAAAAAGAATATACTTATTTCAGAAACTTTAGATTAAAAGAGTTAAAAAATAAGAAGACTCTTTAAGTTTAAGATATAATAAAGAATTTACTTTTAGATCTCAGAAAATAGCGGTAACTAATATTAATTACACATAATATCTAATTATATAAACTCGAATAGAATAATATCAGATTAAAATTATAATTAATTCCGGAGTTATTAGAAACTATATCTCTTTAATATATATAATCTAATCCCGTCTGTTTATATAAGAAAAAGATAAATTCTATTAATTAATATTAATAGATGAGAGTTTAATTAGATAAGATTAAGAGTGAGTTAAAATAGAAACTTACTTACTAAAACTAGATATTTAATAATACACAAAATAAGTAGTATTAGATATCATGAAAATTAAGTATAATATTATTCTAAGCATTTTATAACTAGAAACTTATAATCTAATAATTAGTTAGAAATAATAGATTATCAGCTTTTCTAACTATAATTATAAAGTAAATATGATTATAATATTATTTATAAAAGTAGTATAAGTAAAATCTAATAATAGATATCTAATAGAAATAATAAGAAGTTTTTCTGAGTATTTATTAAAATATAATAAATTCAAACGTTTATTTATTAAAAATAAAAGTGTATTAATATTATCTAAGTATTAACTCTAGAATTATAAGATTCTTTTAAAATTTAGTAAGAAATTTATTTATAGATCTATTTATTCTCTTTCTAAGAAGGAACTTAAGATTCTATAAAAGTATCTTAATAAGAATTAGAAGAAGAGATTTATTTAATCTTTAACTTTATTTATAAAATACTTAGTTTTATTTATTCTAAAATCTAATAGTAAAATGCGCCTATATATTAATTATCAATAACTAAATAATATCATAATAAAAAATCAGTACGCATTATTATTAATCTCAGAACTATATAATCATATTTATAAGATAAAATAATTTATTACGCTCAATTTATAAGAAGCGTATAATCTAGTAAGAATAAAGAAGAGAAAGAAATAGAAAACTGTATTCTAAACTTATTATAATTATTATAAGTATCTAATTATACTCTTTAAATTAATAAACGCTTCCGTCTTCTTTTCATCTCTAATAAATAATATTCTAAGAAAATATCTCAATCAGTTCTATATTATTTACTTAGATAACATTCTTATATACTCGAAAATTAAGAAATAATATATTAAACACGTTCGAAAGATACTTTAAGTTCTTTAGATAAAAAATCTATTAATAAAGATTAAGAAATGCGAGTTTTATAAATAAAGTATTAAGTTTCTTAGATTCATCTTAATAGTTATAGGAATTTAGATAAATAAATCTAAGATAACAGTTATACTAGAATAGTTATAATTTATATTGATAAAGAAATTATAATTATTTCTCAAATTCGCAAACTTTTATTAAAGATTTATTATAAGTTACTTAAAGATAACCGCTCTATTAATATAAATAACTCGGAAGAAAGTATTCTTTATCTAGAAAATAGAAGTAGAATCTTTATTTTAGAAGCTAAAATAAAAATTTATAACAGCTTCTATTCTTATAATATTTAATTCTAAAAGATAAATCATACTTAAGATAGATATATTAGACTATATTATTAGTATGTGTATAAGTCAATCTGATAATGAAGAATGATTAAGACTTATCATCTTCTATTTTAGAAAGATGATTTTAGTAGAACTTAATTACGAGATTTATAATAAGAAACTTCTAGTTATAATTACCGCGTTTAATAAATAGCGAGTATATTTAAAAGAATCTAAGTATTCTATGAAAATATATATAGATTATAAAAATCTATTATACTTTATTACTATTAAGATATTAAATAGATACTAGATACGATAATCCGAGCTATTATTAGTTTATAACTTTAAAATTTCTTATTAAAAAGAAAATAATAATACTAAAACAGACGCTTTAAGTTATTAAGCAGATCACGCCCGAGATATTAAACCCGCGTTATAATTAGTTTTACGTGAGAATAAGAATGAATTTATAATATATAATCACGTTATAATTACTTTAATATTTCAGATCTCTAATTAAGATTAGGAAGACCGAATTATTAGATTATATTTAAATAATTATTTATCTCGCGAAATTTAAAAGAATTTAGAAAAATATTCAGCCTTTTAAAAACAAGATAGCGGGCTGATCTTATATAAAAAACTAATATATATTATAAATAAAGTAAAAGAAACAATTATTTAATAATATTATAAGAAGACGTCTCATAAATATTAAGAAATAGAGAAGATTCTAAAACGCATTTTTAAATCTTATTATTTTTCAAAAATAAATAAAGCAGTTCGGTAGTGAATTATTAATTATAATATTTATTAGAAAACTAAGCACTTCTAATATAAATTATATAGAAAGATGTAATCTCTAAAATAATTTAAAGAAGTATGAAAATCTATTATATTAGACTTTATTACGAAGCTACTATTATCTAAGAATTTAATAACTAAAGTTAGTTATAATAGTATTTTAATTATTACTAATAAACTGATAAAGTATGTCTACTTCATTAATTATATAGAAGTATCTAACGCGGAAGACTTAATCTATATATTTTTATAAATAATATTTATAAATTATAATATACTAGTAGAGATTATCTCTAATTAAGATAAACTATTCACTTCTAAATTCTGAAAATTATTAATAGATTAACTTAGAACTAAATATAAGCTATCTACAGCTTATTACTTATAAATAGACGGATAAACTAAAAGAATTAATTAAATACTGAAATAATATTTACGATATTATATGAACTATTGTCAGAATAATTAAATAGTACTCTTATTACTAGTATAATTCGCATATAATAATATTTTAGTAATAACTAAAATATTATTCTTCTATACTAATTACGGGTGAGAACTAATCTCATATAAATAACTAAGAGAAATGAAATAACTTACATAAAAAGTAGTTACTAATATATAATTATTAATTAATCTATATTAAGAATTAATAAAAGATCTTAAATTTATTAGTTAAAAGTCTGGCATATATTATAATTCTAAGAGAATTAGTAAACTAAATCTTAAAAAAGAGAATTTAGTATATCTGCTTTATTAAAATATTAAAATCAAAAGATTTAGTATAAAACTAGATTATATAAAACTTAGTCTCTATCTAATTTAGAAAGTCTTAAATAAATCAATCTATAGACTTAAACTTCTAAATATTATAAGGATTTACTTTATATTTAATATTTCTCTTCTAGAATCTATATTAAAGAACGCTAAATAAATTCCGATTTAACTAGATAATTAAGACTAGAAATACGAGATGAAAAAAGTGCTTAATAATTAAGAGATCAAAAATAAAATTTATTATCTAATAAAATAGTTAGAATATAATATATTAGAAAATATATAGGAATTAGAAATAAATCTCAGTCCCGCGATTCTTAAGAATTATTACCGCTAAAACCCGCGATATAAAAAGAATTAAAGAAAGCAGCTAGTTACTCTTTATTAAAAGTAACGTGTAATCTTATACTAACTAATAACTCTTTCTTCTCTAAATATCTCTCTTTCTAATTAAGCTCTTCTAGAAACTTAATTTTCTAAGCAATTATCTTACTTTAAGCCGCCTGAAGAGACTTAATATAAGAGTTTAAACTCATTATCTTCATAATATTCTACTAAAAACGCAGAAGAGTTATCTTCCGCGCAGTCTTTAAACACAACTCTTCCTACTATAATCTCTAAAAATCAGTCTTTAAGAAGTTATTATTATAATAAATATTATAATAGATATACTCTAAATACTTTAAAACATTTTTAAAAAATATATAAAGATAATCTCGTCTGATATAAATAAAACACGCAATTATAGCTAGCATCTCTAATAAAATTATCTTTTCTATCTGAATCTAATACTATTTATAAGAGAAAGATTTACTAATATAATACTGAGATATGATAAAGAAAGAAGGAAGTAGGAATTATATAAATTATAAAGATAAGTTTAAGTAGCTTAAGAGATTAAGTTAATTCGGAAGAGTATAGTATTATAGTTATAGATTAGCCGCTAATAGACTTAACTCTAAAACTGCTGAAGTCTGATAAATAATTAAGATAATAGATTCCGCAGATAAATATCTTTTAGAATTATAAAGATCCGACTTAGAAAGATACATCTAACTAGAATAATTAGAAATAAATACTAAAAGAAGTACTCGAGAATACTCGAGAAGAGTACTTAGAAGTAAGTACTTAAGAGTGCTTAAGAAGAGCACTTAGAAATACTGTGCACGACTTACTAGTAATAATTATATAAATAGTTATTTATCTTATAATTTCATAATCTTATTCTTCTTTCATAATTAACTTATATTATTAATTACAATCTATCTTTAACACTTCTTTTATAAGAATAGTGATTCCTATTTATAATCCTCTGATATCTAGATCTTATTATAACTAGTCTTAGCAGTTTCTAATATTTCTATTAAAACTACAGCAAAATTTCGCTAAGCTATTATACTTAATAAGGAAATATAATCAGTTCAGTAACACAGGAAATAATAATAATTAAAGTAATAATAAACTGAATAATTATATATAAGATATTACGAACTGAATCAATTTCTATAAGCTTTATAATTATTAAATAAGTTCATACGAAGCTGTAAAATAAGCTTTAAATTATCTAACTAATAAAATATATCACATTTATATACTATAAAATATAACTCTTTATAATATTAATAATTATATTATATGACTAAGACTTATATTTCAAGATCATAATAAATAATAATGATTATATTAAGATTAGTAAGTAATTATATAAAATAGTAAAATAGTGTATAAATATACTTCTAACTTAATTTATTTAATCACGCAGATTACTTCTATAAAATTATAAGATGAAATTAAGAAGTATTTTTATACGGGCTTTAATAATTAGTTATAAGTTAAACTCACTAAATATTTAGAATAGAATAATCTTACGCTTAATTAGCTTATTAATCGCGCTAATTAATAAGAATAAATTAAAGTCTTCACTTCTCACTTTTATAACGCTTTAAAATAACACGCAGAAAGTTATAATCATACTTACGCGATTACTAGTACTTCTTACCGGAAAGATTAAAAGCTCTTCTCACTAACTTATTAATCTTATAAAGACTTGCAGAAATGATAAGATTAGTATAAATCTTAAAACATATATTATAAATATAAAGAATAAGAATATTTTACTTAAGACTGTTCGTAAAAGATCG
>JAABUK010008246.1_pt1 | contig 14710 bp, 17 predicted proteins | sample 5559141 | NCBI WGS metagenome assembly JAABUK01 (sample SAMN10711869, study PRJNA513367) | rock metagenome | isolation source: Antarctica rocks | place: Antarctica: Victoria Land, Pudding Butte nord | collected 2016-01-03
AATAGCTTTTGCACCAAGTCTATTACTTGCTGCTATTGCAGGGCACAACAGGCCGGGTCCTGCAAAAGGCTCAGTACCTTGTAGAGATGGAACATGCCAAGCATACCAAGAGCCATCCTCTGCTTGCATCAGAATCTACCTTCCTGGTCCTGTGGCTTCCAAGTACATACCAGCGGCAACCCAAGCAGAAGAGTAGGGCTGGTTCTGGTACCTTGCTTTGCATTGCGCAGTGGGCACCAAAAGCCTTTGTAAACTCTGGTGCAAAATACCAAAGCCAGATTAAATCCGTGGCACTCCCAGGGGAGCAAAGCAAGGATGTGCTTGCGTATGATACTGGACTGTGCTGTCCATATGACGATTAGTGACTCTACTGGTAGGGTGTTGCACTAAGTTGTTGCAGCGCCGCCCAGTCACATTTCATGTCATGGCGTGTTGTCGGCTTGTGCGAGCACGTGGCTATTTTTCAGTGTCTGAAGAGATCTTGATGAGTCACCCGGCAATTAGTTTTCAGTTGGTGAGGTATACTTCCCCCTGAAGTAGGTTTCAGGCTAAACCAGACGGAACTCATAGACGTAACAGCCGAAGTATCAGCCTTGTTTCCACCGACCTGTCAGTAATGGCTTTCCGGATAACCGTGCTTCTTCTGTGTATCGTTGCGGTTTCAGCGGGTGCAGGTATGCAAGCACTGCCTGCACCTGCCGCTGATCCTCTGCTTCAAGCTGGCCTGTGAGCTTGTGGTGCTTTGCAGACGAGCGAAGCCAACCAACCTGCAGTGGGCAATCGTATGACCCTTCATCATACGTCTGCCCAAGCGGTGAGCACAACTACCTTTGGTGCAACTGTTTTCTTGCTTACAAGCTCATGGCTTCACAGCTGACGCTGCGACTCTACCGCCTCTGATTGTAATAGGCTTCAAGCGATCAACGCAGGAAAACTTTGCCCAAGTACAGCTCCTTGTGAATGTCCAGTGGCGACAACCGATCCCTTCAGCGCCAATTATGCTTGCTATAGCCCCACACGATACGGGTGTAACCAGAAAGGCCTGACTCAAAACAGCCGGGACAGCTCCGCTGGCAGCTGTGTTGGTGGCTCGTCAGGTGAAAAAGACTGTGTGCTCAAGTTGGATGCTGGTTTGCGATGGCGCATTGAGTCATCGCAACGAAGACTCGTAACAATCTTGCCAATTATTCTGTGAAAGCAGGTGATCCGCTTGTCAGTGGATTTGAGGGATGTCGGTGGTATTTGCAAGGCAAGCCAGGACAGGTGTACAATCTCATTCAGGTCCTGAAGACTCCTTGAATACTCTGCTTGTGCCGGCTAATCTTACTGACGACAGCCATGACAACGATGGAACTTTTCATGGAGGCGTGTTCATTCGTCATGTTGATCATTACGTCACGGCTTTTGTGGACAATGCTGGGGCCTTGGAAGGTAAACGTGACCATTCAAGCTTTGCTGCTACTTACTATGTCTGAATTGCACGCACGACTGGCTACGCAAATCGGACTGCTTGCCCTATGCAGTCAAGATTGACGGAGCGCTGCAGTCAGTCGGCAACTTCTCAGCAGGCCCAGTTACCGGTGCGGTGCACCATCATTTGCCGTTCTATGGACAGGCCGTGGAAGTTGTTACTCCTGCTTTGACGTACTTTGTGCACGCCGTTCAACCCCAAGTCAGTCCATCCGGGCTTGCTAGGGGCCACGCAGACATCCAGGTGACCTTGACTAAGCCACTGCTTGATATGCTGCACGGGTTGCTTGGCCAGAGTCAAGGTCAAGGGTCTCGCTCGTGCTCTCCTGACTACGCTTTCAACGGCGAAGGCATTGAGAGCGATTACATCATGTCCACCCTCAAGGAGGTGAAGTACAAGTATGGCAAGTTTGGTCAGAAGACAAACAGATCCAGGAAGGTACTGGAAGTTTATGCTTCCAAAATCGCTCCCATGACTGCCAGCATTATCACAGTGTAAATGTATCAGCTGCAGCGTCTGACACATTGACACTTCTGCACCTGGCTGTCATTGCAACCTGTTGTATGTGTGATTCTACATCACAGTGGAGCAGTTTGCTCCATGGAACTGCAAGGCCTGGGGAGTGTGCCGTAACCAACTGAGCTTCCACAACAGATTCCTAATGTATTGCACAGCAGCAGCCTGAAAAGTTGGTGCAGAGTATTTGCAAGCATATACTTCTTTGTTGCAAGAGTGGCATCCTAACATGCCAACAAAGACAGTGTCAACTTGAGAGGTTGAGCAGGGCCACAATCCTGCACTGAAGGAACAAAACTTAGACACGCGCAGTTGTGCATATATCATGCACACCAGTTTTAGTGAGCTCTGTATCAAGGGTGTATCAATTGTTTCTAGCTGTGGAACAGGAATACCCATTTTGGCTGCATCAGCATCATACTACCTTATTAGTCTTGACGGGCGGCATATTTTCTAGCTGCCAAGGAATGTTTTGTGAAGCTGAGGTATCGAAGTACGAGTTCAATGATGTTTTGCTGAGTTCGAAGTACGAGTTCAGTGATTTTTTGCGAAGTTAAATATTGTTAGATATTATACAGTAGTTCTCGAAGTTCCAGCTTTCGGACTCATGCCTTGCAGGGGCAAGTTTCATTGAAGTTGCTGTGACTGTAAGTATCACCAGGTCATGGGTCCCGGTGCACAACAGCTTCATGCACAGCAGTGCATATGGATGTACTGGATGCAAGCTGGCGGGAGTTCAACTTGCCGCTGCCCGATGACCTGTTGACAATCCAGTGCCTAGCAACAGGCTCAAACTTTACACTTGGAATGCGAGCACGCCTTCATTTTCAATAACAGCATGTTGTTGGCTACTTCAACGCCATAACGACACTTGGTATACCTGCCTGTGCTGCGGCCTCGAACCTGACTCGTCACGCCAGCAGAGTTGCCACGCTCACGCCGTGGGCTTGACCGCTGACCACCGCATCGTGCCAGACCAGCATGCCGATGAAGGGCAACGTAGGCACTGCTTAGCCCAGGCTGCAGCGCTGCTGAACGAAAGCCTGGTTTTGATCTTGAGCATATACCCCAGAGACGCTGAGAAGCTCTCACGCAAGCCTGCCAAAAAATCCTATCTGGCTTCTGCATAAGACAGCTAGCATGCCCTGGTATTGTGTATTGGCTTGTGACAAAGAATACGTGGTTGTGAAACTCAGTTTTCTCTACAGCCTGCCTTGCTGGTGCAAAGATGCGCCATACAAGTAATTTGACTGAGAACAAGACACGTCAGCATATATATGCTTATATAGGATGCCTGCTTTGCAACTTGGTGCAGTCATGCTTGAACTTGCATTTTGTAGGTTTGCAATCAGCAGTGTGAAGCAAATGCTGAAGCATTTTGGCGCTGGATCCATCAAAGCTGAATAAAGTCGGCTAATTGCATCTAAAAGACTGTCTGAACTCATTCAGCTGTGCTGATTGCAGCTAAATATGCTGAAAGATATTGCGCTCCCCAGTCAAAGCCAGCTGAAGCTTGTTCAGGAACCACTTCAATGACAGCACACTGTGAAGAGCAGCTGAAAGCGGCTGATGTGGTTCGAGTTAGCTTCTGCATAATTTACAAGGCTTAAGAAAGCTGAAAGGCTCCTTCAGCTGAATATGCATTCTTTCAGTACAATGCAGCTAGTGTGTCAGTAAACTGACTCATAGGTCTACATGACTGCAGTCAACTCATTTGTAAGCCAAACATCCCACCAAACTTGGCCACACTTGGCCATCAACCATGCCAAACGTGCTCTTGTAACCCAAGCCAAAGAAGCAATCATACTCATGAGCAGTAGGAAGCTGCAGACTCTGCCCAGTGACGTGGGCACTCCTGCTGAGCTCCTTGATCTGACTGGCAATTCTGCTATACAGCCTAGACCACTCACATTCAGAACGTGATGACGCAGACAGTGCTGCATCTGGCAAGTCAAAGCACCATTGGCCCCTCATGTGTGATACAAGCTTCTTTTGAGACAACGAAAGAAATAACACCAAGATTGCTCCTTTCTAGTGACATAGTGCAGCCAAGAGACATTCTCAACATGAGGGGTTGAGGTCAGGCAATGTCAGGGGGAGGAGCAGAAACATCAATGGCCAAAGCAGTTGGGCCTGGATTATCCATGACCCATGCTTGCCTTGATGCTATGCTGCTGAAACAATGCCGTCTGAAGTACAGCAACTGTTTTGAGCTGGTCAGGTGGCTGTGTCTGCAAGTCTGTCTCTGACGCTTGTTTTGGCAGAGTGCTGCATGGCTGTGACGCATAAGGCTGACTGTACAAGCTGTTTCATTTGTGCAACAAGGCGTGAAGTGGGCTAAAAGCCAGTAGCAATGGTGGCCTGAATTTTGCATGCATGTTGCACACTGCACTGATTGAGTAGCTGCATGGTGAAAACTAGCTGTCGCTGACTGTTTTACACCTCCAGCTTGAGACATTGAGAACAATGTGGCATACGTGTACATTACTTGGCTGGCAATCAGTGGTACATCCCTGGTTAGTGCTGCTTGAGCTCTCAGACTGCTTTGACATCTTGTGTCTACTTGGTGAGACAGTACTGCAGCCTTGGTCGTACATTGTTTGAACTTGCTTGGAGCACCATGCATGGCACAAGTACAGGCCAGAAATTTCACCTTCCATTTGACTGGTGTGCTCTGCTCATTGCCTGTGCACTACCAGACTGTACATAAAAGCAAGAACTGTGTCCAACATCACAAGTGCTCGCTATGGTCGCTATGCTCGCTATGGTGTCATTCTATATTCTGAGAGTGCATGATAGGTGCTGGGGGTGTCATCAGTCGGGAGACCTGCACGCTGATCCCTGCCAAGTATATCCACTGTGAGGACATCTTGACATCGAAGCTTGCCAGTGCAGTTGCAATGCAGCAAGTGCTGGGCATGGGAACTGTGGAACTGGACACAAAACTGGTGACAGCTGAAGAAGATGTCTTGTCTTAGCATCACGGTTCTACATGCGCTGCAAGCAAGTCTCATCCTCCTGCCTGCCTGGTGATTGTGGCAATCTTTAGCTTAAATGCATCATACTCACCAGCGTGTGATTGACTATCGAACAGTAGCATATCATGTTTTTGCTGATGGTCAGATTGATTGCTTTTGGACAATGACACCATAACATCACAGGTGGACACGTAAATATACATGGGTCAATAGCAACCTCAATGGCATTAGGCAATATTGATGCCACTTGAGCACGGTGCTGAAGTGTTGAAGTGGTGAAGAGAAAGTACACAATATCAGATGTTGCATCTGGACTGCAATTACAGCCCAGACAACCATGGTAGCTAAAGCAGATGCAAGACTTGTCTAGACTGACCAAATGTAGGCCTATCCTGATGTAAAATCTGTCTCTGCACGCGTTAGATGTGGACACAGATGATATATATGTTGCTTCTAGCTGTAACATTGCTTTATTCCAGCTTCTAGATGCGCAGATGTTCCCATGGACTTGTTTGGGATTTCTGATTCCTGCATTTCTCACAACATGCTGCATGACGTGCGCTCCACCTGTGCACATGGTGTGCATCAAGCAGTGTTTCTTGGTGCACGTTTCAACTGACGGGATTGCAAAGGCATGGTCCCATGAAATGCTTGCATGCACAGTCTCGCATGTCAGGTCAGCATGTTATTGACAGGAATGGTCTCACCTATAGCTGTAGAGACAGCATTAAGCATGCGTGGGCTTTGCTCACTTGATGCATTAGGTGGTACCTGCTGCACACCAAAAAAAATTGGTAGCTCTTGTGAAAGCAGCAAGCAATTCCCTGTGTTGAGTGTAAATGCCATGTGCTGATCATCAGCAAGCCCTGATTGGCCCACTGTAGCATGTGTTGCATGCGCATTCAACAGCAATGATTCACGTTACAGCATCATTGTACCTCCAATCTGTTCTGCAGCGAGCACTGAGTGTACAGAGCAGAAACTTGTAGGCACCGTGAGAGGTTGGTAGAGCAATAAAAAAAACTATCTTGCCTGTCAAGCAGGATAAGCACAGCAGCTTGTGCAGCTTAAAGGTCTAGCTGGCGCAACGACGTCAGTCGACCGTGCCTGGCACACCAGCTAGCAGCTTGATTGGACATCTGTGGCACTGTTTCCAAGCGTTGCTTCCCTCCATCAGTGACCAATGTTGCATTGCTCTGACTTCATGATGCAACAGATCATTGACTATAGTGTCATTGACACAGAACAACTAGTCTCCTTCAGCTGCTGACTCTATCTGCTTTGTCCTACGCTGCATCTGCACCACATTTGGCCAAAGATGCTGGCCAACTTTCACAATCAAGTCTGACTTGATTGTTGCTCATTGTGGCATCCTAAGCCTCCAGCCCAATCCTCCATTGGGGAATGCAAACATGAAGTGCAAAGGGTCAAAAAGAGGAAGCCTGTCATCAATCCTTTGCGCACCACCATTCCTGGAGACTAACACTACGTCACGCACAAAGTTGTGGGAGTCCAACTAATCTCCATAGGAGAACCGGCCTGGGATGATTGCCGCTAGCTCATCACTTGAAGGGACACTGTACTCATTGCCATCTACTTCGTTTAGAGCAGCACAAAAGATGGTCAAATCCAACTCTGCCATTGTTAAAATGAGATAACATCAAGTCCACTACCTGTGACTCAAAGCATGGTCACAGCATGTAACATTTATAGATCTGTAATTTCGTGCAAACACACTCTCCCCAACTTGCAACAAAGGCAAACAAATGTCTAGCAATTAGAAGCAATTTGCACCTGTTTCAGACATCTGCACAATCTGAGGACGGGGATGCCGCTCAGATAAGTTGGTTCCCCCAACATCTGTACACATGCGTTGAACTCATCAAGGAGTAGCTGATCGTGCAGTCTGCCACTTCATGCTCTGAATCATATATGTACGTTTGAAGAAAGCCAAGGTTGTCACTCTGAGCTGGTTCTAGCGATTCCTATGCAATGATGCACATTGCCTTGAAACCCAAAGGTTGTCTTGCCAGTCATAAATCGCTCCTTAATTTTGCTTTTGATACCCGCACATATTGATAATATTAGCTGCAGTGTGCATGATGCACAACACAAATAAATCACAGCTATACAGGATACTATAACCACTTTTGCACCTGTGTACAAATGTGTAAGAGAAGCATGCGTGCAGAAAAATCTCACCTGATAATGCCATGTGGAATGCACAGCTAGAAGACCTGATGTTCTTCAGGAAAGCAAACAAATCCAGGTCTCTGCTTGCAGATGAGACTCTTCAGCACAGGACGAGTGGGCTTCAAGGCAGACAGCACCACTTTGCCACGCTTCAGTACTGGTTGAAAATTGCTTCACCTTGCCAGCATGATACTCACGCGTGAAGTGCATGGCCTAGCAAGACCGACATAACAGTGCGCCGGGCCCAAATCGTGTGGTTTCACCTAATCCCATCAGCAATGTACTGCCGCTCAGGCATGTACATGTCAGGAGCATTCGCCGGCCCTGACACCGACAACCGGCAGCTTGCAAACATGCAAGATAGCGCGTCGTGAATAAAGCGACGACGTAAGGTACGACAAAATACGGCGTAAGGCACGGCGTACTTTACGGTGTGTCTATAACGCCAGAAAACCCGTTGCGTTCTATGTCATGGGGGGGCTATGAGTCACCTCAGAAATTAGGTGTCGTTTGGTCGTGTATACTGCCCCTGGGGGGAGGTCGACGTATCCTGTCGCGTGGTACACAGTTCACATTCTGACGAGGTGCTAGGTGGTTGGAGTTTGTGGTTGGAGCTTTTACGCAAGCTTAGTATATACCGTAATGACTTCTTCCAGACTGATTGCTTTCAGTCTCGCTTAAAGTCGTGGAATTTTCGATAACGGTCGCGAAAGGAACGAGGTGCGAGCAGAAATGCGCATGAAACGAGCAATTTTGTGGTTGGCTATTGCTTCTGGATTGCGCCACCACTAAAGCCACAACCACACGCTTGCACAAGGTGAGCCCACCGTGCAGAGCATGTTATCCCAAAGCAACTTGCAGCGTGTGTAGTTTTTCGATTTGCGTTGTGGTTGGCTGGTTCCTGACTCCGTGAGGAAGATGCAGGGTGTCAAGGATGACTGTAGTGATCAATACGCATCATCCGCGAATCTGTCTTGCCTCCTCACCAGCATGAAAGTTCCATGCGATCAGCGCGTGTGCAACCCTTATATAGACGGCAACTTCAGGGCGAGCATGTTTCGAATGAATCACCAACATGTGCAAGCTGCCAGGCTGCTAACGCACACATACGGCGCAACTATCCCAGCGGAAGCTTGTGTAAACGAGGAGCACTGGATCGCAGAGCCTGACCTTTGTGGTCTGAATCAAGTAGAAGCTGCTGTGGCGAGTATGTCTCACACCGCACGAGCAGGAAAGATGTTTCCCATCATGATTACCAAAGTACCTTGCATAGATGCTGTGCGCTTCCTTACGAAATTCGAACAAACTCTACAGACCTTCTGTCGGCGATAAACTTTTTCGTGAAAGGAGAATACAGGATATTGCTAGATTTGCAAGGCTTGAAACCCAAACACATTCGAGATGTTGGGGGCGTAGGCATGAGTGCCGTTTGGTTAGCATTGCTCTACCCTGATGCTGTCATATATCGCTTGGACCCACATCCAGACAATTTCTTGACTGGAGCATATAACGGCTGGGGTGTCAGCAATCTGCGCCAGATAAATATTGGTCTTTGGGATAAAACCACTGTGCTACAGATGTGTGATCGGACTGATATAAACTGGGGAACTGGGTGGCCGTTTGCAGGTTCACAACAGCAGGCTTGGTATGCCAGGGAGCCGGAAGATCCTCCTTGTGCAAAGGTTGCGGTAGACGGGGTTCATGTCACTACTCTCTCGGAAATAATGGACACGTACTCCATACCTTCGTTTGACATCATTAAAAGTGACATGGAAGGCGCTGAACTGCAGGTGTTTCGGCACCACGACACCATTGCCATTATGAAACAGGTTTCAGTGTTCATAGGGGAGTTGCACAACCGATTCGTGCCTGGGTCAGGAGATAAGGTTGTTGATATGTTCGAAAGAATAGGTGGATACAGATACTTTCATGACGATGAGAATGATGTCTGGATCAGCAACAAACTATTCAAGGTGGGTTGCGACTGAGAGACTACATAGTCACTTTTTGGTCAGCTTATAGTACTATTTTGAAACAGTCTTACAAACAGGCTTGGCCCAAAACACCTCAAAACCTATTTGCAAGTTGAGCCGCCGAATCCCCTTACTTTGTGCTCCTGTGGGCTTTCTTTACTCTTTTTCTTCAAAATGAAATGAGACAAATATTTGCTCAAATTACCTTATGTCACCGTGATTGCAGTAAAGTTTCTCTTCGGGGAGACACTGAGATCAAAGGGCCCAAACCGGTATATCGAGTGGAGGGAATTGCTTAATAGTTGCAAACTGCCCGAAAAGAGCCATGACCGAGCAGTATTCAGTAATGATTGATGAGAGGTAATCTGCACACTCTTGATTGTCGCAACAAGATACGGCTGCAACGATCTGCTCCCAAACAGGCGGGAATGGAAGCTGCATACAGACAAGTATACCTTGAACATCTGCGACCAAAGGTCAGCCGGTTCCAGTGTATCCATCTCGGTCTTGTGTCAGTCAGTGACAGTACTGCACAAGTGACTCACTTGCTTTACGGCAAAGTCTGCAAAGCTGGTACTCGTAAAATGACTGCTTGTCATGCTGCCGGTCGGCTTCTTTCTGCATCATTGCTAAACGGCATTCCACAGAAAAGGTGTCCTGCCTATTCAGTATGACAACATTTGTCACTGAGCACATAGGCAACTTTGTTGCTGATCGCACCAAACCTAGACCGTTACGATCGGTGTTCAGCTCGCTGATATATAAGCTTCCTGGAGTTTTCCAAGGACTTCAGGCAAGCAGGATTCAGGCTTGATGATGATCTCACAAACCCCACAACAAGCTGAGCGAAAAACTTTTCAGCCTGGATTGCCAGAGTCTCAGAACCAAAGGGTACCAGCCTTACTTTTGAGGCTCGCTACATCTCATTGTACAAACACCTACCTGCGTGGTCAGTGAGAACGGCCAGACATGTCACCCCGCTGCTGCTCTTGCTTGCAGAGGTCTGTGACGGAAGGGCTGCCTGTGTCCATATCGGAGGCTGGTCTGTCTGGTCTGTCTGGTGTGTGCGTAGTGTGCACTGATGTGGGTAGCTGCTCTGAGTTGCTCAGAAACAGAGCCCGCAGCGTTGGTTGCTTGACCTTGGCCAAGAATGTGCAGATGATAGCCTATGGCCAGCTGGAGGTGATGGCCATGTTGCCCTCCCTCGAGATCCTGAAGCTGCAGCAGCCTCCAGAGCTGGACCGGGACCACTTGCAAGCGCTGTTGCATGACCCTCAAGTGCAGCAGCGGCGTCAGGAGTGGGGTCAAGAGTACAGGGAGTTCATCCTGAGTAGATTCTCCATATCTGTGCATGCCATGCAGCAGCGTCAAGCCCTATACCTGAGTCACTTCAGCCAGCAGCGGCGCAATGAGCGCAAGAATGAGCTCATGCGACGCAACACCACATCTGTGTTGTGCTGAGCTGCCAGCCTTAGTGGACGTAATCACCGCCACATCTACATGTGATGCTGAGATTTCACATATTGAAAGGATCGCCAGAAACGGTGTCATTGTTTGTGACAGCCTTTGCACGGCAAATTATGCCACAGATGGCTTCATACAACAAATGCAGACACAGATCGCGGAAAGACCACAGAATCAGGTGTCGGCCTTTGTACTTATTGAAATTGCTTTGCTAGAAGTGTGATAAAGTGTGCAGTCTGAAAGTCTATAGAGTGGCATAGATGCATGTGCGTGTTGTTAAATTGGTTATGCGATTTTCATGAAAGTCAGTCAAGACCAGATAGATAGGACTCATGTGATTCGTACACCCACATACAGGCATGGGTTGGGTTGCGTAGAGAATTTTGTATGTGTGCATCACCTGTACTTCAATTTCCTGCCTTTTTACCTGCACTGTTTGCTGCTGAAGCCTTCTCTGTATGTGAGAGCCCCATTGCCCATGAAGTGCTACTGTAATGGTGCAAAAGATAGCCTCCTGACGTGCTAGCAATCGGCCTTTTGCAGCTCTGAAGAGCTTGTACAACTCCTGTGTACAGTGAAACACTCTGCTGAAATAGGTATAAACACTGCCTCATCTTGCGAGAACTCTACACGCTCTGTGCCTGAGCTCGTGGCCGGCAGCTTACATCAGCTTGACCAAGGCTCGGCCTCAGATCCTTTGACAATTGACAGCTTGCAGTATGTCAGCACTCAGCCAGCCCTCCCTACATGCATATGAAACCCCTTCATGCCTACCGATACATTTTGCAGTGACACTCTCTATGTCAGCACTGATCCCGACAGTTTACCGAGCTTTGCTGAAAAGTGCAGTTTCGGGAACTTGTCATCGGATTCATACCACTAAGAAAAACACATGTGTTGACAAATATTGAATCAGCAACGCCCTACTTCCAAAGCCATCTGACTCGTCCAATCATAAGAAAACATGTAGATTAACAATTGCAGCTTTACAGATGGCAGTCAAGCGCATGTAAGTTTCCTGACAACTATCAAGACTGTGCTACACTGATGTAATCTTGCCATTTGCAGGGTTGATTGTGAGTGTCAAGCTTTCGAAGGAAATGTCAGAGCCAGTGCTAACTTAATAGTGGGCCCGGTTCTGTGACACACAGGGCATTCCAGACTGCAACAGGGCCGCAACTGCAGGGCAGGGCAGGCATCTATGTACAAGGCTACAACCTCCACTCACAGTCACACTGCCACAATCCTCTGAAAGAATGCTTATTCCAGCATCAGCTACGCCTCATGATCATGCATGCAGTCTACAGGTATTCTGACAAATTTGTCAGAAGGGTTCAAACTCCTTGATATATATCTGAAAGTGGCCGCAAAGGTCAGTGCTTGAGGTCAGTACCTAAGGCCCATCCACCAGAGGTATATAATCAGGGTTTGTTGCTGACATTGAAGCAAAGTCTTTGCATGCCTGCCTGCTCTACTGTCCTGCAATTAGGTCACGCTGAATGTCTACGACATCTGTAGACAGCATCAGAGCACATGGTCTAGCATTGAGACATAAGATTGTCCTATGACCGCCATGCGCATGGTGCATTTCAGTGGGAGCACCTCACCTTAACGTGCAACCTGGTCGTTGACATGCCTGCCGAGGCTCTACAAAATCAGCACACGGGTTGCTGATCTGCAAGCATAGTCCAGCCATGTCATCCAGCAAAGACTTGCAACGCTTGTGGTGGCCCAAGTTCGAGAACCTGTACGAAGGATTGAGGGAGGCTTCTGCTTCAGCTTCATCGGTGGCGCATGCAAATCTTGCCCATGTGCTGCAAGATGTCCAAGTCTGGCTGCAGATGGGCCTGCAAGGTTTTCAGCCACCTGCACACGATGCTCGGTCATTCTTAGAAAAGGAATCTCATTGGTTTGTAGCGAACGGCAAGAAAGTGCCAATCAAAGCGGAGCTACGATCGGCTGCAGTCTTGTTGAGCCACCACCTGGTAGAACAACTATTTTGATGCTACCTGTAGCGTACTGCTGCTCACCTTTGACTCACTGTGATACAAACTGTGATGATGCACAGGGATTGAATGAGCTTCAGGCTTACCTGCTGTTGTACCGATCACCAGCACTGCAGCAGGCTGACAGCACGCAAAAGCTATCCCTTGAGCAGCTGCATGACCTACAACATGCCTACTTCCTGCAGCGCAGCTACTTACTGAGCAGCATTCATGAGCTGCTGTCACAGCAGGATTCAGCTGAAGTGTACCAGCGCTCAGCAACCACTGCATTGAGTCATGCACTGGATGCAGGACTTGACAAAAGCCTTTGCAGGGCGCTAGCAATAAATCTTGCAGAGGGCAGATCTGACACATCCCATGACACATCTTCAATGCCTGCTGGCATGTCCAGTGCCTTGGCACTGTCAACCAGTCAGCATCCTGAAACACAGAGCCAGCAGGGCAAGCAGCAACTGCTTTTTGAGCGAGAGATGCTGCTGAGCACCCTGCTGTGCATGTTTGCGGACTGGAAGCCATGCACGCCAGATTGCTTCCAACAGCTGATGCATGCAATGCACCAGCATATGTGCTTTTCAGGGCACACAGACAAGGAGTCAGGAGCAGTCACAAGCAGAGCACTGCAGCTGGTGAGTGTCATACATCAGCATTTGAGCTGCAAAGACCATAATACATGAGCATCTTGCATGAACTGGACTCCTCCAGCAAGACCTGGTCTCCTTAGGCAGAGCAAAGTGCATGGCATGCGTGTAGCCTGAACTGCGCCTGCTACCAGCTGTCTCGCTATTGTAGCAATGACTGTCTGGCTTCTCATTTGCAGATGCAAACTTTGTCAGTACAATTCGTGACCATCCCAGCCTTGTTTAGCACTCTAGGCCAGGGTAGTCTGCCATCTTCAGACAAGGCTCCGCTGCTTGTGTCTGGGCAAGACAGGCTGTGCCAAGTCTTCACAACCTGGCTGGACAGTGCCAGGCAGGCTGAGCATGGAGCAGCAGGGCTCACTGCAGGCCATGGCCCTGCTATGCTAGCTTTTGCTACTGCTGCTGCCTTACTCAAGGACATGCCAGACTTCTCAGGTAGGCCTATGTTGTTGGACTGCTGTCGTGACAGACCTGTTGTCAAACGGATTTCCAAATGCCAACCTGGTGAAAGCCACGCCACAATTGAAGTTGCATACACAGGCTTGTGAGGTCGGGCTTGTTGCACAATGCCATGCTGGAAAGGGCTTGCATCATACCCATAGACTGAGTCAGACTAAATCGTCAGCGCACACCCTGAGCGGCACCATCTGTCCTGGTGCTTGCATGTAGCCCTACAGCATACAATTGTGCTGCTTCAGGGCCATTGGCTGACATTGACCCAACAACCTATGCCAACAAGGCTGCACAGCTGGAGGTATTGCCAACACTGGCAGAGCTGACAAGCAGTGGGCAACTGACTCAGGCCAGCCGCATCACTCTGCTGAGTCTGATGTGTGCTGCAATCGCTGCATTTGACCTGTCGCCCTACACGTTGTCAGCCTGCCAGCTGCAAGCTGTGATAGACACCCTGGCAAACCTGTATGAAGGTAAGGCTCTTGCTATGCAGCTGCCAACAGGCAAAGCAGAGCTGTGACTTGACTGCTGTGGAAAGGTTTGCAGGCAGGCATTGGATGCAAGAATTAACCCACATCGAAGTAGTGGTCTTGCTGGTCAATTGTGTTTACTTAAGGACAATCTGCATGCACAAGCCGCTTGTCATGATATTGGTAGTGTCACTGTCGCAATTTTGGGATGCTCTTCTTGTGGTTGCATACATAACCAGGAGCGCATCTACCAGGTTGATCTGGCAGATGCGCTCATCACGCTGCTGCAACCTGTCATGCCTGTGTGGACAGGCCCAAGCCTGGCAATGAGATGCACAGAACACACATGTGGTGACATGCAGGCCAGGAAGAGTTGTGCGCTGCCTTTCATGATGTAAGCAAGCCCGACCATTTCTGGCATGCGCCTGTCAGGCAGTTCTATCAGCAGACCCTGGAGTTGTTGTTTGAGGATCCTAAGCCAGTGCTGCGCTTGTGGCACAGCCTTGCATGTGGCCTTCAAAGCTCAGGTCTGCTCAGCTGTGCCATGT
>JAABUK010008248.1_pt1 | contig 14705 bp, 19 predicted proteins | sample 5559141 | NCBI WGS metagenome assembly JAABUK01 (sample SAMN10711869, study PRJNA513367) | rock metagenome | isolation source: Antarctica rocks | place: Antarctica: Victoria Land, Pudding Butte nord | collected 2016-01-03
GCCAGGAAGAAGGAGCGCAAGAAGGCGCCAGAGAAGAAGGCTGCTGAGAAGAAGATGTCTAGCGCTGCTGCTCAGCAGGCAGCCCAGGATGAGCAGAATGCCATTGAGCACCTGAAGGTGACTTGAATCAGCCTCTCCTTTTCTTCGTCTTTTTCTTTCGAGTTTGTCCTCCTCTTCTTCTTCATTGTCCTGATGCTATGACACATCAAGGTGGGGGGTTTCCAACATGCAGTGCTACCTCAAGCTTCAACACGCAATGCTGCATCAGTGTTTGACATGCAATGCTGGGTCAAAGTTGAACATGCAATGCTACATCAATATTGAACACTCGCAGCGCTGAGCTACTAGAGCGTCCACAAGCCAGATGATGGGTATGACAGTGTCATGCCACTGTGAAACGGCACTTCTGGCATGAGTTTCAGCACCAGATTAGCTCCACTAGTAAAAATAATCATCAAAACATATACTTAGCCAGCAGGCATCAGGTACGTGCGATGCAAGTCAGTTCCCTCCAGACTGGCTTGTTTAGAGCATCATGGCTGTAGCGGTTCAACTATAACTGATGAATGTCAGACAAAACAACATTGTTCCAGACAATCCTAGGTCGACTGATTGACGCTATGTAGCAAAACAATGCATGGCTTTGCAGATGCAGTGCATGCCTGGCACTGACTTACAGATGCAGGGGTATTCATTGTTTTGTTCCAAAGCATGCCAGAATTTCAATTGAATGTATGTTCAGCATACGCAGCATACAGTGCATTTTCAGCATACCAAAAATGTCAGCATATCATATGCAGGCTAATACACAACAATTGCATGCTCAGCAGGCTTAAGTGTGCGCTGCGCAGGCTCAGCAAGAGAAGGAAGCTGCAATGAAGGCAGCAGTTGAGCGAGCAGCTGCCGAGTATGCTGCAGAGGCAGCCAAGTTCCAGCCATCCAAGGAAGCTAGCCAGGAAGCTGGAGGGGAGTCTAAGAAGCAGAAGAAGAAACGTAACAAGCACAAGAAGGCGGCGCAAGACTCCAGCGGACTGGCTGCTGAGCAGAAGGTAAGCCACGCACACACTCATATACATTGCTCAGATGCACAGACATTCCTCAGATGCACAGACACTGCTGAGACACACACTGCTGAGACACACAGACACACACCGTGCTCAGACACATAGAAACTGCTCAGACACACAGACACTGCTCAGACACGCAGACACTGCTCAGACAGACCTCAGGAGAGCTTGTACTCATGATCGTGCTGGTTTATTCAGCAATAGTGACAAAGCAATTCAACCCTGTCATGCATCAGACTCAGCTTTACACAGACACGATGTCTCATTTCAGATGTGTCAGTCATCTTCTCTTGCCTTTGCCAGTGGATGCTGTTGCTATCAATGTTTGCATGTGAGTTGAGCCTGCAAACATCGTACTGTCATTAGGCATGACAGTGAACAACATGGCGAGCCACTTTGTGTGTCTATGATCATTCTGATTGTCTTCACATCTTGAATTTGATAATCTGTGATGATGCTGAGTGGTCAATGCCAATTAGGTCTTGACTCCTTGCTCGACATGCTGCATGAGCAGGGGCAGAGGCCCTACATGGCTGGGAAAGGCCCTGAGTCTCAACATCGTCACTATTTAGCCCTCAAACCACACAACCTCCTGGCAGGGCTGCTTCTTCTGCCTCTTTTTGTAGCCGTTGCTGGCATCTTGCTCTCACGCCTGATCTTTGGCAACGCAGCTTCTAATCTTGTCTACTAGATCCTGTTGGCTACTAGAACAGGCTGTCCACTAGTTGTGACATGGTTGTAGATTTACAAGCTGTCCACTTGTTCCTACTTGGTTGTAGGTCAGACTGTCTACTGATTGCTACTGGAATGCTGAATAGGCTGTCCACTAGTGTCTATTGTCTTGTTGAATAGGCATCACAGGCTGTTTACTCCGCCGCGGATTTAAAATGGGCCCATTTTAAATCCGCGGCGGATTAAAGGCTGAGTCAGAACCAGTCAGATGGACCATGATGACACTCAGAGTGGACATTGCACAGACAGACATATTTCAGATTGGCGTAGATCAGCTCCTGATATCAAGTATGACAATCCAAACAATCACTGACAGCCTGTAATCAGGATGAGTGCTTCAGATGATGTTAATGGTGCTCACACTGTGATGCTCCCTGTGATGCTCACTGTCATGTTCTTTGCAGCAACAGCTATCATACCCACTGATCTGTTTCCGATTAGGATACTGACAATTCTGGCACATCTGTAAAACCCATTTGGGTGGCTGAATGCAAATCCTTCTCCAGCTCAGCATTCTGATTTTGTTGACGTGATGCTTGTTACATCAATGCAGCTGTAGGTACACAAACAGCAACCTTGCAGCTTTACACTGACCCATTGACAGCTGAAGCAAGTTCTGCCAACAGCCACAAAGGTATTCATGACACCATCATCAGACTTTTGTTTGACTGTTTGATTGATTGACATTGTACATTGATTGATTGACTGATTGACAATTTTCTTTGATTGCTGCATCAGCAGGAGAATATGCCGCATCAGCCTAATAGCCACCCATCCCCGGCCCCCAGGCACCCCTCCAGCGCCCCCCATCAACCCCTGCCGGCAGGATCAGCTAGGGCCGCAGGCAGGGACTTTGGCCTGGGGCTTCCTGGAGACGGCCCTGCCCAGCAGAGGCCCCGCCCAGCTTCTGCTTCCAGGTGAGCATTCTTCCTCTTTTCTCAGGAGCAGTGTGCCCAAAAATGCTCACTCGTGACATCCCATATATGCTCTCAGCAGCCTCTGCTGGGAGTGTGTCCCAGATCACCGCTGGCTTTATTTCCTCACCTTTGTGGGCTATACATGCCTTGTGACTGCCGGATGGATGGATGGATGGATGGGTAGGTGGGTGGGTGGGTGGATGGACAAATGGACGGACAGACAGACAGACGGACAGACAGACAGACAAACGGACAAAAAGTGAATGAATGAATGATGGACTGAGTAAAACATGTTGTGCATGCAGGCAGGAGGGTAGCTGGGCTCAGTCAGAGCTGGGGCTGTCTGCCACTGACATGGAAAGACTCAACATCCAGGTACTCAGACCTCAATCGGCTTGTAATCAAACCCTGTAGGCCGTGTAAGTACACCATGTATGGCTCATCATTGCGCCGTATAGGCCATATAGTCACACGCTGCAAACCTTGTAGTTGCATCATGTATGGCTTGTCGTTGCACTGTATGGACCTTAAAGCTACACCCTGCAAGCCTTGTAACTACACCATGTATGGCTTGTCGTTGCACCGTATAGGCCTTATATACATACGTCCTGTAGCCCTTGTGACTACACCGTGTATGGCTTGTCATTGCACCACGCTGTTCCCCGTACTTCTTCACCCGCATTCCTTCCATCAGTCTTCTTCACTGGTCCACGATGTTTTCTTATGTTTTAGTGTTGCACACCAGGAAACTGAAGCTCGCATTTAATCACTTCCATGTATTTCCGAAAGTCTGCCAGAACTGGACCTGTCAGTGAAATAGTATGGTCAACCAATGTTTGCGTCAATTACCAAATGATCAATGATTACTGCTTGTGTATAAAATAACAAAACATACAAACCTGCATTCATGTTGTGTTTCAGGAAGCCATTCAGATGAGTCAGGCATTGGAGGAGTCAATGCGTATGTATGAAGAAGAGAACAGGAAGGCACCCCCAGATGAGAGCCTAGCGGTAAGCACCGCACTCCTCTTCTGCATCTTGTGCATGATAACAATAATTATAATTATACAATTAAACTCGCTTTCCAGCTCATGATGAGCTAGGTGCATCTCGTGCACGTGCTCAATCAAGGCAAGGATTTGGCCATGCAGTAGGTTTTAGACCTCCCAGCAATGTCCAGACGCGCATCTTCTGCATCGGGTGCATGTGCTCAATCACGGCAAGCGTGCAGTAGGGTTTGAACCTTCCATCCAGACCCGCATACGAATGGTATTGTGTCCTTTTATGTAGACTCTCTGGGTGCTTGTCAAAACCCTAAACCCTATGTTGCTTGACAGAGCTGATCATGTGGCAACCTTGTTTGAAGGCAGACTGTAAACTTGCAGGTTGATGAGGACAAGTTTCCATCTTTACCTGGCGGCCCTGCTCCTGCCCCACCCCCTCCCCCATCTGCCACCCCACCCAGTCCTCAGCCAGACCCCATCCAGGCCTCTTCTTCTCATCCATCCTCTGCCAACCCTAAGCAGTCCTCCAATTTTGCTCTATGGGGACAGCCAAATCAGGACCAGGCTCAAAACCCCAGTCAAAGTCAGTCTGCCTGGGATCCAAATGGTCTTGACCAAAACGGCTGGGGAGCACCTGTGCATGAGCAGCATGGCTGGGAGCCAAACCCTACTGGCTCTCAGGCAAATTGGCAAAGCCCTGAGCTAAATGGGCAGCACAACCCTAGCCAAGATCAGAACCAGCCTTGGGCTCAGCCTGAGAAGCCACCTCAGGGCATTTGGAATGAGCCTCAGCAGCAGGGCACTTGGGAGCAGCCCCAGCAGCAGGGCACTTGGGAGCAGCCCCAGCAGCAGAGCAGATGGGAGCAGGACCAGGGTCATTGGGGCAACCCTAGCCAAAACCCTCATCACGAACATCACCAAGACTCAGAGGCAGGGCCTGCTCAGGGCATTTGGGAGCCCCAGGCTGACTCAAGGGCTGATAGCAACAGGTGACCAACCTTCAATCGCTGTCTTCCTCTCATGGCAACTTTGAAAAGTGCTTATGCTGTGCTATGCTGCCATGGCAACTTCGAAGTTTGAAGTTGTGCCATTCTGCGCTGCGCTTTGCTGTGGTGTCATGACAACCTCAAAACGTACAATTATGCTGTGCTGCAGTGCTACGCCGCGTTGATGCGCTGACTTTGACTATGCACTGCAAAACTGACATCTTGGCGTCACCTTGCTACTCTAGTGCTTGACAGCAAGCGTTGCTGCAAGGGCATGCACATCATTGCTGGAGCTCATGTGATGAAACCGTCAGCCGCTGTCTGCCTGCTTCACGCATCCAAGTCTGCCCTCATCAGTGTTCTAGAATGTTCTAAAAGGCATGCAAAACAGGATCCCAAACAGGACTGCAATTCAGGACTGCAGCTCAGGACTGCAACTCAGCACTGCAACTCAGGACTGCATGTATCTGACCCTGGGGGAAGACACTTGTGCAGTGAATGACTGAATAAATGAACGTAGCATGCATGCTGCAGGAGTGGTCTAACGTCACAGCAGCTGGCTCATCATGATCTGATGACTAGTGACAGCCGCAGTCGCACCTCTGACAGACAGAAGGTCAGCATTGACAAATGGAATCAGGACGGCACTGAGCCCCCAGTTAGTAACCCTGAGCCAGAAAAGTGGTCACATGACCCTCACCTAGCTGCCCACTTTGAATCAGCCGACCAGGCAGGGGCTTATTGCCAGCTCAGCTACGATGATCCCGGCATCTACCAGGGTGATCAGCACCAGGGCCATCAGTCATCGGTTAGTCACCACCCACATGGGGGTCACTCTCCCGCCAGGCGTTATGACCCATATGATCTCAGTCCTGCCTATTTAGGCACTTACCCTGATGAGTCTGCTGACCCTAGCACCCAGTACAGCAGCTACCCAGCAGCTGGCGCCGGTCACGTGCATGATAGCTATGACTCATCTGGCCATCAGTACGGCTATGCAGACCAGAAGCAAGCACGCCTGCCACATGCAGAAAACAGCTACATCAGTGATGGTCATGAGAGAAGCTACTTGGAACCAGACAGCACTTACATGGGAGAAAGCTTACCGTCACGGGAGGCTGCATACGGTAACATGTACAACGGTCAGCACGATCAGTCATCCTTTCAGCAGCGGCCCCCTCAGGACCCCAGCCCCTTTGACTTTGGGGTCCAGCAGAGCTACCCAAGCCAAAACAAGCAACAGTATGGTGAGAGTGGCAGGAGCCAGAACAGCTACCAAGGACGGAAGCCACATCAGCCATCCATGACACATCACCAGTCAGATTCCCGTGAAGAAGAGCATTGGGGCCAGCCCAACAACACAGCAGCTTCTGGCTGGGATGATGGCATCAGCCAGAATCCCAAGACTGCTGGGGATCACATGGGACAGGTTCAGCACAGCGACTACTCTCAGTGGCGAGCGCCAATTGAGGAGGGCCGAAGGGAGCGGGGCTCTGGGCAGTCGCGTGGAAGGGCCCCGGGCAAGGGCAGGGGCAGGGGCAATGCCCAGCAGAAGCTGCCTGCCAAGCCAAAAGTGAGTGACTGACAGCTGTACAGTACATAGTCAATCAAAACACCAATCAATCAATTTACAATTCCTGTCTTTAGGACTCGTCAGGGGAGTCAATAGACAATGACTGGAAACACAATATAGTGCATGGGCCTTGCCATGCATGTGTGTTGAAGTGCAAAGGTCCAATGGCTTGCACTTGTTGGATGCTGCATGAACAAATTCACAATCTGCACCACTTGCAGCAGACTGTCTTCAGTTGCAAGCCTTTGCTATCAAGTTGCTGATGTGTATCAATGTGCGTGATGACTCTACCTCCTTGCATGCAGTAGCTTTATGCACAGCAGTACGTGACGTTGCATGTATATAGCAAGAGTATCCATTGACCCACATTAGAAACAGTTGCTGCAGAATGCCATGCAATGATACGCTTTCTTTAGCTTTGTCAATGTACTTCCTGCATTGATCAAACTGTGGGTTTGAGTTCAGGTGTATGAGCCTGTACCTCTGAGACACAGACAGACAGGCATGTTGTCAGAGGCTGATGCACTGCATGTTATGCAGCAACAGCCAAGTCACCATCCACAAGAGCAGCCGTACTCTCACAAGCCTCATTCATATGCCCAAGGCCGGCAGGCTCATCATGATCATCATGATCAGTCAAGGCAATCACATAACAGGGCGGTTGCTCAGGGAGCTGGCATGCCACTGTTTCCAGATTTGTTTCCTCGAGAAGCTGCCTAAGGGCACACAATGCTTTTCGCTTGGGGCGTTTTTCTCTAAAAATCAAATTTCATGCTCACTTGTGCTTGACCATTCACAGCACTTCAATGGCTTGCTAGAGACTGCAATTTTCCCCAGATAGTGTACCGTGAGTGTCAAGGCTGTCATGCGAGTACTGACAGAGAGCAATGTTTGTTGTTCTTGCATGAGATAATCATCATTTGGTACAATAATGCACAGACTTTTATGGAGCAGCCCTTGGGGTTCGTGACCTGATTTCTCAGCGACACACATACGCACATCAGGTGTCATACAATGGAGCTAATTAACATCAGTGTGCAGCCACATTAACGTTGCAATATTGTTTGGTTTCACTGTATGCAGTTGGCACTGATGTGTGCTCTTACAATGGTTGCACATTATGCCTTCATATTCGAACTCCTAAGGACGTGAGCATATGCATCAAATCTGCGCTCAATGTGTCTATGATTCCATAAACCAACTGTCTGATTCATGCCTGAGTTCATTCCATGTTGCTGATTCATTCACTGCCATCCTTACTGCCATCAGCACTGACACCATCATCTATAACGTCCTTGTCTGTCACGAATGAGATCTTCCACATGCTCGGGTACAACACCTTGGACGTCCAATGCATAGCATCCAGCAACCAGTGATGCTGCAGCACAGGAGCAGCAAATGCCTCACTGGTGGACATTGGGAGCCAGCTCAGCATGATGCAGGCTGGGCAGATCAACAGGGCAGCATGGTTGTTGGCACAACAACCTAAACAGGACTTACATGCATGTTGCCATTTTGCGGACCAGCTTGCAGCTGGATCTACAATTGCTATCAGCCTGCAGCCAGCTGATTTAGTCAAATAGCTCATGCACACGGTATGGACAAACGGTGTATTGGTTACCCAGTGAAGTTGACTGTGGTGCAGTCAGTGACACGACCGCTGTCTCCTTCCATATTCAGGTAATCACAATTTTCACATCCTCTGTCTATGAACTGCAACATTAGGCAATGTTTACCAAAACGAGTGTTGAAGGGACTTGTGTGACTCCTGTACAGGATCAAGCCTAAGCCAGACTTACTTGAGCATACGTTTTAACTAGTTTACATGACATGCACGCGCACATGTTCTTGCCGGACTCTCTTGGGACTTCAGCAGCACCCTCCATACCGGGCCTTCGTTATCGACTTCGGGTCAGCGAAAGCTCACGCAAGTGATCGAGTTTGCGTTGTGAAACGACTGGACGTCCTTGATCTGTGAACTTTGTGCATAGTGGACCATTTTACATAACCTTAGTATTCTTGGTGCCGGCGTGAGTGCTGAAAATACGCTATTCTGAACAGCCTATTCAGTTGCAGAGCTGTTTTGAACCCTAATCTGGTCATCAGGTTCGGCTCATTCGTGTTTCTCTGGGCAAATCGTGGTTGACTATGGTTCTGCAACTGCCATTTGCGCAACTTGCGCAGCGCAAGTAACATACAGCAAAGACAAGACGCCCTCTGAGAAAGAGCATCCTGCATGACATGCAAGCACACACCATGGCAAGATCTTCTAGAATCTTTAGTTACGTGAATTCAGCGAAGCGTGCTTGTCACGGTGTGCTTCGAAGTGACGGGTTGAGGGGACTTGATACTGTGGCGCGTTGAGGGCAACGAGGGCTCCTTACAGTTTGGCTCAACAGTCAACAATTGCAGGGTCAGGACTGGGCTGTCTGACTCAGCACTGATTGGAAAAGCACGAATATAAATACGGAAAGTTGGTACTGTACCTTGCCAGCTTCTGCGGCCACAAGTTATCACCACGTCTGAAACAAGCACGTTGCTCAAGTCTTGCGCAACACCGCGGATCGGCAATACTCAGCTTTGTTGTGCCCCTTGAACGCAAGGTCTGTGGGGCTTAGCAGCGGTCCGTTACCCCTGCTTTTAGCGGTGCACCTCATATATGCAGACTGCACTTCTCTGCAATACTCAATGCTCAGGCTGTAAACACATTCCGCGAAGGCAACAAGCTTCACAGTCGTTCACTCGTGCCCGACAGCCTCGAAGACAGCAGAGGGCGCATCTCCTTGCCCCCCAGGCTGTCAGCTCAGCTTTGGCCCTAGACATTGGATCACCAAGCAACTTTCAGGCGGTCACCAATATTGTCTCAGCTGTGCTGCTTGGCGCTGGCGCTTGGTGGTACTATAGAACCCAGGTAGGCAGAGGGTGTGATATCATAGAACCTTGTGCACTGTGCAACGTTGGTTTCTGTTTGGGAAAACTAGGTTGCGTTGTGCTACCATGAAACTTGCTGTTTGTATGCAGAACAATACAGAAGGGCAGGAAGTCTGCCCGAAATGCAGAGGCAGCGGAGTAGTAGAGTGCTTCTGCAGGAAATGGTCAGACAATGATGTAGGGTGCGGCACTTGTGGTGGCACAGGCAAGATGGTTTGCAACAGTTGCAATGGAGGAGGCACTGCTGTCCCAATAGAAGCACGGGTTCATATTCAACCGTCTAGACCAATCAATGACTCCTATCTCCCGCGCCAGTCGCAGCATTCTAGTGGCACAAAGGCGAGCAATCACAAGCAATCCTACTCCCGGGAACAGCATGTCTGCAAAGCATGTGGACAATGACACTGTCATAGGCATGCTGCTGTGAGGTGATAGGTGTCAAACCTGCAAAGCATTCTGCCTTCCTTTATATTGAAGGAAGGCAGCTCAGCAAGTGCTCAGTCACATGGCTCTATGCTCTGCTATTTCATTTCCCATATCTGTGGAGAAACAACTTATTTGATTGCTATGAACTGTGAAGAGTATGTGTTCACTGAAAGGATCTGAATTGTTTTTTGGTGACTGTGTTTTGTACACTATTACTTGTCCTGCAGGACAGCTGTTGTGGCAGATGTAAAGTATTAAAAGTACCATCTCATTGGAACACAATGTTGTGCTTGCTCACACCAATTGTTATAGTTTTGTTGCCAATGGCTGCATATAAGAGTGCACTCAGGCATAATGAGCTTCTTGCAAGGAATATGTGCAGTGTTGACGTACTGGACAGGTCAGAACGACAGCTTGAAGCCTTCATAGGTGCAAGTAGGGTCAAACAGGCTTTCATGTCCAGCAAAGACAGCTGCCACTGTGAACGCACGTGTTGACTGGTTTGCCAGCACTGCTTGCCGTCAGTGGCTCTGGCTTCCTCTACAATATCCGCGACAAGCTGAGCTAGGTGAAATGGTTTGTTCCGACGGCCCTTTGACACCTTGTACAGCAATTTCATGCAGCAATAGCACCAAGGTGTGTATTGACAAATGTTCAAACGCACACTTCAGTGTCCTCCCTGGTTGTATGTGCAAGGCCTTGCCAGCTGAATTGTGGCAGTAGTGCAACCCTGCTCAAGACCGCCCTCATGCGGCGCTTGGGTGGGGGTGTGGGAGGCTCAAAAGGTGACAAGCACACAATATCTGGTGGCCTGAAGCATGCACTGCCTTCTGCCAAAGGTAGACCTACTCAGATTGCAAAATGCACAGCACTCCCTCCATAATCGATTGATATCTACTGCAAACACCAGACAGCATTTTGCCTGGCAACACCTGCATCATAATGTTTTGAGACACCATCTTCAGCACAGCACATACGTTCGATGCAGTGTTTTCAAGCACTTTCTGCAGAGCTTCCTGCAATGGGCTGCCCATGCCTTGCATCATCCTTTCAGGCTTCAAGGCACATCTTCAGAACCATGATGGAGTGCCTACACAAATGTAAAGGACCCAATCAAGACCTTGAGCCGTGCGACGTTGGGAGTAACTTACAGTAAAGATACGAAGCAACATGTAGCAATGTTACTCTTCATGCAGAGACGGTATATGCGTGGTACGCGCATTCGTGCAGACAGCCAGCAGCCATCTGCCACTTGTCAACAGCAGCACTTGTCATTCAATGGACAGAACAGTAAAGCAATGGCCAGGTTCCCAGTACTGTGCAAGGAAGGCTTGCATGCTTACCTGTGTGACAATGAATGGCTGGCCAGCGGTCAGTGGCACAGCAACTGGAGCGGCTTGGGTGTGGTATGCTGCTTCTTACAGGCTGTTGACATCAGGATAAGTCCCAGCAGCCTTGATTGCAACAGGCCCGGAATGGAGGAACCCAGTGTAGCAGGGTACAATGAGCTAAGGGGCATCTAATGCGCAATGTGGGATTTTGCCCTACAACACCCAGCTTTGCAGCCTGATGGTGGGACCAGACATCAAATCGCCCTTCGTTCTGCTGAGACCAGGTTGTCCTGCAAGCATCTGCTCCTGGGCCGCTGAGTGAGCGCTACTGATCAGTCAGCTTGCATCATGTTGAAAGCTTTCAAGACACAAGGTCGACAAACTGTCGACATGAGGCATCAAGGGCATGGCCTTAGCATGCAGAGTCACTGGGTCTCGATGATATCAGCCTACACAGCACCATCATCTGTGACAGATAGGTCATATGCTTGCTTCCGTTCTCAAGCACTATGTCAGGCATACGAACAAGCAAAAGCATGTCCAGCTTCATTAATGAACATGTGCATTACAAGGCTTGGCTTGGCTTCCAATGTGCCATCCAAATTTCTTTCGTAGCTTTGGTTTACCCGCCATGGCCACATTTGGCTTGATGATGCATCAGTGTAATGGCAACTCCGTGTCGAAGGCTGCACGCATGTTGCACAAGACGATCTGGGGATCTGAGAGATGCTCAATGATGTTTCTGGGACGCATGTTCGATCCCAAGGGACGAAAAGCTGTAAGTTGAGCTTCGTTGTTACATAGCGGGCTTACATAAGTAATCCCAGGATAGGTCAACAAGCCTGTGCTGATCTCGCCTGACTGCCGGCTTGTTCCGCCAGCAATCGGACGGTCTATCACAGTGATAATCTGAGGTACTGCTTAGATCGTCAGAGCCACACCACCTCGTCGGGACGACCAACAGGAAAGATCTGAGCAGCTGCAGCACTTACGGTATACCATGGCGGCATGTGCGCGGACAAGCATCCTGTTGGCAGGTGCGCGCTCGGATTGACTTGTATCTTTTGTATTGTCTGTTGAGGATCGTAGATACATGTAGCCATCAAGAACGCACGCAAGACAACGTTCGACGTCGACACTGCGCAGTGCATGCATGCTATATATATGCAGTGCACGTGCTGCAGCACCATGGTGTATATCAACTCGAACAACGCTGCATTGGCTCAATGCTCTATGATGTGATTTGCAGGGATGGTCATTGCCTTCTTAGATTGCGTTGCTCAGGGTCAGCTTACCCAGACCAGCGTTGAAGCTTTCAGCCAAACTTTGACAGGAAGTGTGTTAGCTTACAACGTCAGCAACGAGGCAAAGCCGTCGCAGCCGCCCACATTCGACCTGTGGAGCTACTTAGAGGTACGAATCGTGGTCGGCGATGTTCACGCAGACCAGCTCAGTTTCACGTGCTCAAGTCTTGAGGTTCTGTTACCGTCCGTGGTTCGTGCAGGACGGACCCAATCCCTATGTGAAATACTCTGTCCCAGCTGTCTATGTGTTGGCGCAAGGTACAAACTGCCAGAAGCGCACTTGCACCTATTTTATCATTTGCTGGTGCATGCTAGGCCCTGGGCCAGCAACTGGGAACAATTGGAAATTTCCAAGTTTAAACTGAAACTTTGCAAGGGCAGTCACACTGCTGCGCAGACGTACATGTACATGCAATGTACTCTGCACATGTGGAGAGTTGCTCTTCAGCATTGCAGGCATGCTTGGGCAGCATGCAGAAGACATGCACCCAATTTACAGCAGTGTGTGGTATTTGCAGCAACCTAATGTATGCCACCTTGCTCAATTTCAGCTTCACATGCAAGCCGTGCATGTACAGTAAGCTGTATAGAATGCTATGCATGGTGTCAGGTCACACTGACAGCTGCACATCATGAGCATAGTATATGTCACCTGGCAACAGCTCAGTCACCCCTGTTTCCTCATGCTGTTCAGATATGAATGACATATTAGAGGCCTTGAAGTTTGCAGCTCAGAACTCCCTCAGAAGTTCCATTCTGAGTGCCGGCCATCAGGTAGTTGGAGTGCAGCTCGTGCCAAATGGTGTTACCATAGATACCAAGAATCTGACAGGAATTGATGTAGACCCTGCTAGTCAGACAGCACTAGTCCAATCAGGTGGGACTGCCTGAGATGGTGTAGCTTCTGTGCACTACACACAGCACTCATCTTGTGTAGTCTGCAGACATGCAGCGTGTCACATAGCGCGCATATCCCATTAGGGCACCGCTGAAGGCAAGTGAGTGAATGCCTCATGTACATAACGGCAACAGATACATATAATGCATGATCATGAGGCTGTGCTGCTGCTACTGCTGCGGGCAATGTCACAAATGGTCAAAAGAACTGCTATATTTGATTCCCAAGTTCGTGCACTGAAGTCAAGCAGTTCTATTATGACCTTCATCTTGCTTCTTTGACAGGTTGCAGAGCCACTGTGAGTTGACCTGACGCAAATGTGTCAGCTTTCAGGTAGTTCAGGCCAGGACTTGATAGACGCAATTGAGCCGTACAACCTGATGTGGCCTACTGGCCATATTGGCAGTGTAGGAGTAGCAGGTGATTGACAATTTTGCAAAACAAATCTGCAGCTACTGAGCTGGTAAATGACAAAGCAGGTACTGTAGCTTAGTGACGTCACATAACAAAAACAAAGAATAACCGAGCTCTTTGTATTGTACACTGCATTCTGTGTCACGTATCCGCATGCTGCACATCATGCTACATGAAGCATATTATACATTTATAATATTATACATTTATTGCATATGTTTGATGTATGATTTCATGTCAATGACAATACACATGGCTGCAAAATTGATTTGCATGGATGTGGGCACAGGAATTGCCCTGGGCGGCGGTTTGGGGATTGGTGCAAACCTATGGGGCGCATCTGTGGACAGTGTTTTGGGGATTGATGTCATCAGCACTTGGCAGAATAATTCAGCAGACTGGGATATTGTGCGCATCAACTCCACCAACTATCCGAACCTGTTCTGGGGAATGCTGGTAAGCTTGACCTGGGCATGTTTTGATGCAGCATATTACATGACTGATCAGTAACATGTAGGGCCGATGTTGCATTGTGAAGCATGCATCATGGAATGTGCCCTCATGTTTAGTCATGCATGGCAGCCCTGCAGGGCTTTGAGTCTGTTTGACTGCAGCTAGCATGTGTGCGTGTCAGGTGCACAGCTTGCAAGCAAAGATGTATATTGAGAAGTAACAGTTGCAAGTTATGCATCACAGCTCATCAGTGCTTGAGATGTGACCGATTCAGCTGACATATAGCTGTGCATGTCAGTATTTGTTAGGTTTGGTTCAAAACTTGTGTGCAAGCATGCACTTACTGCCTGGAGTAAGGCCTGACTGCACCTGCAATCTCGCTACTTTGACATATAGGCCCGCAAGGAGTTTGGCAGTGTCTGTCCAAACTGCTGGAGATGTGTGAAAACGTGTGTAGGAGCCACATGCGTTTGACTTGCAATTATAGAAGTAATGCATGCGCAAGACATCCTACAACTGAACCTAAAAACCCTAAGCTCTGAACCCTGGAAGTGATGTCCTGCAGGGTGGAGGCCCAATGCTTGCCACTGCAGTGGCTTTTGAGCTGCAGCTCCATCCCATACCTGCTGATGGAATCCTAACCCAAGCACAGGCTATATGGCCCATTGA
>JAABUK010008249.1_pt1 | contig 14702 bp, 19 predicted proteins | sample 5559141 | NCBI WGS metagenome assembly JAABUK01 (sample SAMN10711869, study PRJNA513367) | rock metagenome | isolation source: Antarctica rocks | place: Antarctica: Victoria Land, Pudding Butte nord | collected 2016-01-03
TGGAGCCAGAAAAGTTCTTAGCACCATTTGCAACAGAAAAGGCATCATCAAGATTGTCAAGCAAGACTGTGTGGAAAAGCGACCCAACAGGACTAGTAGCTATTTTGTTCCAAAATTCAAGTGTTCGGACTGCCTGCCACTGTGGCGAACGATTAAAAAGTATCAGAGGTGTTATTTTTTCATTGAGGAGCGAGCAGGGTGCAATTAGTCAGGCAACATGTCTACTGGCAGTGCCAGTCTGGCACACAAGCACAGTATTCCCTAACGCTGCTCACGCCAAAGCAGACAAGGACAGCATTTTTGTCCTGGCCTTGCTTGACTGCAGGAATGCAGTAGTGACTGCCTTGCCAAATATCTCATGCGTCAATGTCTCAGCATACGGTAATGCAAACAATGTCATGTACGTGATGGCCAACTTTGCCAACAGGGGATGCACCCATGCTACATCAGAAGAGAGGATATGCTTTTGGGAACAGCAGTCTGATGCATGAAAGCTCATGTCGGTGCCAATGTTGCCATCCCAGCTTCTTGAACATTTGCAACTTTAGCTCCAACACTTCCCTAGTTGGTGCCTTCTCTTCTGAAGCTTTGCTCAGTGTCCTGCACACATGCTTGCCTCAGAGTTCAGATGCAGCTCCCTCGTGCAACACATGCATGTTCATGCTGACGCTGACATCTGCATAATGTATGCTGTGCATGGGTCTCCAGTCATGTTTGATAGACATGATTGATCAGTCACACACACACTCGTTGCAGCAGGTCATGTTCACAAGAGGAATAATGCATCTGGGGCACCTTGACATGTACTGCTTCCTTTGCAAGATGTTCAGTGCAGCCTTATGAACAGCCCTTACCTCTGGATCAGGAAGGCAGGTTTTTCTTTCATGTTCTGTCCACAAGATAGCAAGAAGTGAATTAGCTGAAGCAGCACTGGTCAAACTTACTTGATTGCGAGGGCAGGCCTTTCTTGTGCAGCCTCATAGCTGGCATGCAGTACGGCATACTGGGCTTCACTGGTGTCCACCCATTTGCGCAGCTCCTGGAAAGCGGCCATGAAAGCCTGCACAGCAGCCGGATCCTGTCCTTCATCTTCACCATCCCCACCGGACCCATTTCTGATTTCCTCTTCTTCAGACTGAGCTGCAGCAGGCTCCTGTGCATCTTCTTCCTGCGGCTGCTGACCTTCGGCGGGTTCCTGTGCTGCTTCCTCAGGCTGTTGCACATCTGAGTTGCCTCCGCTGCTCGGCTGTGGCTGCTGTGCTTCGTCTTCATCCTCACAGACCTAAGTCACATTCAGACCGGTTTAAAACATCTGCTGCAGAGTGCATGCAACCCATGTGTGCTGCATTTTGAGTCTTGTTCCTCCTGTGTATGGTGCACCCGTCATAGACTAGGACACATACGCTGCTTACACAGAGAAGCATTTGGGTGGTCCAGCACACTTAGGCAGTTGCTGTAAGCTGGTATGCTGAGAGATGAGAGGAGTCCAACAACACTCAATGTGGCTTTCAGTCTGCATGAGACTACTTGGGCCACAAATCAACCTTGCTGCAGTGCATAAGAAGACAAGCAATGGACTTTTGCTTCGATTCCAGGCTTCATCAGCACTGGGAGTTTGTTTTCAATTGCATCAGCATCAGCATCATCGCATTGCATCAGCAGTGAACTTTGCTGTTAACTCCAAGCTGATGTGCATCTGACTCAGCAGTCACGCTTACACAGTACAAAGCATGTCATGCAGCTCACAGGCGAAGTACATCAGACTGAACACACCAATGAATTTGGAACTAAAGATGCAGATTGGAGTATGTTTTATGTGAACATTGGAGTATGCTCAGAAATGTACCTTTGGCAGCATCTCAACAAGAGCTCGGCACTTCTGAGTCAAAGCATCCACCAGTCCTGCCTTAACCTCATTCATCTCCTTCTTCTTCTTTGCCGCTTCTGTGCCCTCTTCCGGATTCTTCAGGGCCACAAACTGGGCCAAGGCCACTTGGTCAACTGCCCCAATAGCTTCATCAGCAGCATCTATGACAGCCTGTACAGCTGGACATTGCAGTCAGCAGAGGCAGACCAGCAAAGACTTTGCCCTTTTGTGATTGATGTTCTCGGAAGGAAACAAGCTTTGACTCTATAGACATCAAAAATATGCAGTTGAGACATGGCAGTAAAGGCTTTGCCTTCTTTTGTGCAGTGACATGAAGCCTCGGTGTTTGTTGGCATGCATTCCCTCCAGAGATTTCAAACCCAAGGGGAAGCACATGTGCAACGTAGGAAACATGCAAGTAAGTGGGTAGGTGGGTGAGTGGGTGTGTGGGTGGGTGAGTTAGTGAGCGGGTGAATGAGTTAGCAAGCAAGCGAATGACTGGAACCATTCAGACCATGTTCATCACACTCCTAACAAGTTGCATTGCATTGTTACTCGCTTTGACTTGCTGAGCTGTGTTGTTGGCTTTCAAAATGACACTGTTGAGTTTCAATGCATGTGCAATTGTCACACAACAGCATCAGGGGCTTCAATCTAAGACATGTGTAAGAACAAGCAGCACATGGGCTTGAACAGACTCAGTGTAGTCTCATGCAAAGGAAAGCTTAGCATTGACCTGTGGATTCTTCTTCATGTTGCCACTCAGGCGCTTGAGTCTGGAGCGCAGCACACGCAGCTTGTCTGCACTTCCCTTGGGTGGATTCTGCAGCAGCTCTTCTTCCAACTCAGCTGCTGGCTGTGATGTAGATGTATCCTCTGCCTTTGACTCTGTGACCTCCTTTGCCTCTTTTTCTGCCTCTGGGATTGCGTCTGTATCTGACTCTTTGCTTGCTTTCATACTCTGCAGGGCAAGCGGCAACAAGGCAAGCTGACAAGCTGAGTCAGATTCGTATAGTGTGTCAAGACTGTAACGAGAGGTCAACCAGCCATCAACCCATTGTTTGACATATTATGTTGTTAAGTTTTAAATCTGTATCAGCAGTATGTAAGCAAGGCTGTTGTGCTTCCAACAGCAATGCCCAGAGCTGCCAAAAGCAAAATCTTGGTTGTGGTGCTTTCCAAGAAAATAGGCCCTTGTTACCTGCAAGAAGTTGAGCTTAGCTTCCCAGACAGCTTCCTCCAGCTTGGGCTGCTCATCTGTGTCATCACCTTCCTTGTTGTCATCCTTGTCTGCTGGCTTGCTCTTTGGCCCACAGCTGCAAAAGTACCCACTGTCAAAACAAGAGCCTGACAGACACAGTATGATACATGCAAACACTGGCAATGAATGTCGGGTGCGCTACGATACTAGGGTGGAACTCTATGAGAGTATGTCAAGATTTTGTCACCATTTGCTGTTTGTGGCGGCCACCATGCATGATAGCAAAGGTACAATCAATTGTATGTTGCCCCACACCTTGACATCTGTCAAAAAGGCATGCACTCACATGAACAGCTTCACAGAAACGTGCAAACTCAACAGATGGCAAGGCAAAGGATGAACGGTTTTGCCATCAGGGTAACGATGCAACAAGGACTGGGAGGAAGAGATAGACCGGCCAACAAAAAGAAGCAACATGAAGAGGCATGGGATGAGGAAGACAAAGCACATGAGCGAAAGCAGGAGGAGGCAAACTGTACATGCAGCCAGACATTGACAAGATGAAAGGCAGGACCCGTGGAAGATGGGAAAGTGTAAATGCAGCCAGACATTGACAAGATGAAAGGCAGGGACCTGTAGAAGATGGGGAAGGCCCCAGGGGCATGCTCCTTGCTGCCCTGCAGGAGCCCTAGCTTTAGACTTCCAGCCAGGCAATTGCCTGGAGCTGCATCCTTGGGCAGCTTATCCTGTGGCACTGGTCCCAAAAAGTAGGCCACCCTCTCACCTACATACAAGGGCCACACACATATTGTGCAATGTAACTGTGTAGCAAGACAAACAACCACATGCACAGCATGCTTGATGCGTAGCACAGCATGACTTCCAAGGTGCCTCCTTGCTTGCCTTGTGTTGCGTGGATGGGCCTTAGCCAATGCAACAGGCCAGCAGAGCCCAGCACAGCAGGGCATGCTGCGCTCAGCATGGCCTAGCACAGCGTGGCAGGGAGCCACAGCTTGCACAGCATGGGACAGGACAGGGCAGGGCAGGGCAGGGCAGGGCAGGGCAGGGCAGAGCAGGGCAGGGCAGGGCAGAGCAGGGCAGATGCACATGGAACAGAGAAGGGCCAGACATGGGACAATGCAGGGTAGTACAGGCTGGGTTTGCTTGATTAACACAGCTGAGCTTTGTCAAAGATGTCATATCCACCTGGATGCAAGGCACGCTCTTTGACAGGTTTGCTGCCCTTGACTGCATCTCTGTTGGTAGCATACACCGGCACACTCACTGCCTCTTTCAGCTTACGCTCCACGACAACTGGCATCTCCTTCATCTTGTCTAGTAATACGGCGTCGTCATGCCGTAACTGCAGGCGTATGACGTAGTCCCCTTTCTTGAGATCTGCATAGTCTGGGTAGATGTCTGAGACCTTGATGAGGCGCTTGTTGGTGTCGTGCAGCATGGACATCTGGCCCTCAAACTCCCCATCATACACATACCTGCATGCCTTGTATGCTGTCAGCTGCTGCATCCCAGTGGCAAAAACTGTGGCTGCAGATTGAAGAAGAAAGGGGGGAAAATGATACACATACCTGCATGCCGCATTATGCTATCAGCTGCTGCATCCCAGCGGCACCAACTATGGCTGCAAAACAAGGGAAAGAAAAGAAGGGGGGAAACCCAAAAAGGGACACACAAAACAAACACTTGACATGGTGTAGGTAGAGCATGGACCATCAGCCTTTACAAAGCCAAGCAGACAGAACAGCAAAGCCGTCCTCTTTAGGACAACGTTGTTTGACACTGTTGTGTTGAAGGACTGACAGACAATCCTTCGCTCTGACATTGTACTGCTAGGCAAAAAACGTGGTACCTGTTGAGCATGGGGACAGTAACCCGGTGTTTTCCCTCAGCCTCAAGACTCAGCTTGTAGGTGAGTAGCAGGGCATGGATGGTACGACCCTGGGGCAGTTGGTCCCTGGCAGCGTCCAGTGGCTGCATCTGGGACTCTACAGGCTTCAGGGGAATCTGAAAGGTATTCAGCTTTGCACTTGGATTGATCTTCTCGGTGCGGAATGGAGCCCTGCAACACACTCCCAAGTAAACTTTTGTTTCTGTGGCTTGTACAGCTGTGCATAACCACTGGCCGTTTACTGAGCCGCGGATTTAAAATGGGATTTTAAATCCGCGACGGAGTAAAGCAAGTCCGTCGTGTAACAGGGCTTGATGGTGTTTTGCAACCTGTCCGGTGAAATCTGACAGCAACGCACAATGAGCATGGCATTTCATGCTTGCTGCTGTCAGAAAGTTCAAGCTCAGGTGCATCACAGCAGATCAAGACAGCACAAAAAGCTTCCCATGGCAATCTTGCTTCTATGCTCTCTGGCTGCTGACAACTACATCAGACAAGCATTCTTATCAGTAGTTTGTACCTTATGCAGAAGGTCTTTGACTGCTGAAGAAAGAAAGAAACAATTGAAAAGAGAAGAAGTGGCAATGCCTTTAGTGCATTTCAACTGGACAATTGAGCTGATTCTCAACTGGGGCTACTGACCATACCTGACAAGGACTTTGCTAGTTCTGGCAGGCCCAGCAATGACCCCAGTACCCTGCACCCCCACCCCACGGAAGGCCACCTCCACCTCCAGATTCCCCTCACCCAGGCTACTCCAGAACTGACTCAGAGTGATCTCAAGTGTGGCTGCACTGGTCAGCTTGAAGTTCATCACATGGCGCGCATGTGCTCCTAAACTGGCGTATGCACGTGCTTCTGTGTCGCTGTACCGGGTATGGGGCAGGATCTGGGTTGCCCGCAGCATGAAGTTCCTGCAGACATCATGCAACTTGGCTCTGAATGTCTGCAGACACCATGCAAGCTTGCATTTGGTTCCAGCAGAGACCATGCAAGGATAGATCTGACTTTCTGCAGACAACATGCAATGTTGCGTCTGGTTTCAGCAAACATTGTGCAAGACTGGGTCTGGTTGCTGCCAACATCAATGCAAGATTGAGTCTGGTTAGTGCTGACACCACGTGACGTTGGCTCTGACACAGCACTGTATATTGCGTTACAAGACTGCAGCAAAAGCTGTTACGATGGAGGCAAATCGACAGGGCTTTGATACCAGGAGGCGAGAGTGCATACCTAGGTGTTGCATGGTTGCCTGCTTTCAGGGTCATCTCACCCCAAGTTGCCCCCTCGGGTACCTCTAGGAAGCGCCGTACTTCAGTCCCTGGTTGGAATTGTACTTTGCCTAACCTGGCAATGAAGTCCTGGCCAGCTTTTACGCCCTGCTCATGACTGCCTTCTTCCACTGTTGATTCTGCGTTTTGCAGACAAGCCTTTGAAGAGGGTGATGAACATTGTATGTGAACAGAACTACGCATGCCTTGTATAGTAATGTAACATATAATGCCAACATCATCTCCCTTCTCATGCATACAATCTCCTGTTTGGACGCTGGTGACTCATATTGTGAAGCTGCATTCCTCAAGAGAGCTTATCAAACACAATTGTCCGGTTGATCTGGGACTGTTGCTGACAGTGCAGTTCAGTGCTGACTCACAAACTGCTGACTTCTGGTGGCAGTCCGCAACAACAGCATTACGGTACCAGATATGCACAATACAAATGCAGGTTGCATACTGGCTCCTACTCACAAGTTGAGTTCAGGATTTGATTTGGGTCACGTACGGGCATATCCATGCACCAGTCTTGGCGCTGTTGAAGTTTTGGGCATCTGTCGTCTAAGCTTACCTTTGGTGTCAACACCGTCAGCTGTAGGTTGTGTGTCATAGATACTCGGCTGCATTTCATCCAGCCCTGGTGCCTTGATGACGCTCAAGGATGCAGCAGGGGCTGCTGCCTGCACTAGCCCTGCAGGCTCAGCAATGTCCTGACCTATTGCTGTTGGCTTGATGACTGTCACAGGTATCCTGCAGTAGCACCAGCAGGGTGGTGTCAACACACACATGCACAGACACACAGACACACTCAAGGCAACATCCAGCACTACTCTGTTTGTCATAAGACACTTTGGACCATAGTCCCCACAAGCTTTGCATCATCAAATGCTTGGCTGGAGTAAAACACATGATCAGACACAGAGTGCCTTCTAGCATTGGTCAATGTAAAGCCTGACGCTGAGCTTCGTTTGGCTTCCCTGTGTGCACATTCATTCTGTCAAAGCATGCACATGTATTGCACTGACTCAGGTGCAAGCGTGCACACAGTCATGCATGCAAGCTCAGACTCACGCACGCAGCATCAGATGCACACAGTATCAGAACTTGTGCATGGGTGGAGCATTGCACCTGAAGAGAGGCCCTCGCCATCTGGCCTTGCTATCAAAAGCCTGAACCTCTGCATAATGCAAGCCCTCCCCCAGCCCCACAGGGTCAACCTGCATTCCATGCATGCTGTGATGATACGTGCCATCAAATGCATGTACCAGTGCAACTGCATGAAACAGCTAAGGGTTGCAAGTCTCCTGCCCTCACAAAGACAGACAGGGAAAGAGCAGGAATGAGTGACATCACAGCCTGGCTCCCATGAGAAGTAACAGACTACAGCAATGCAAAAACCGTATGAGCAAAAGCACGTCATTGAACCACAAACATCATGCGCACTACATGCAGCTGGCCAAGACCCAGGTGGTGATTCTGGAAGTGTCACCTGGACTTCAAAGTTACGCCCATTGTGGGGTAGGATGAGGGCATGGGGGGCTTCCAACCAGGGCGCAGTGCACTCCACCTGAACCTCGTCATACACCTGTAGCTTCTCACCCATGCCTGCGTCCTGCAACAGCACCTGCCTGTGAAAAGCACTGTTTGGGTAGGGTAGGGACGGGAAGGGGCCTATGAGAGAAGGGAACGACGCAAGAAGACAAGGGGAGGGGCCAAGGAGACAGGGGAAGGGGTCAGGAGATAGGGCAAGGGGCCAAGGGACAGGGAAAGGGGGCAAGGAAACAGGGAAATGTGCCAAGGAGGGGGCAAGGAGCCACATGAAGGGGCCAAGACAAAAGGAAAGGGGGTCAAGAAAACAGGTTGAAGAGGCCAAGGAGATAGGGAAAGGGGGCAAGGAGGCAGAGGAAGGGGCCAAGCAGACAGGGCAAGGGGAAAGGGAAAGGTAAAGGGGAAAGGGAAAGGGGAAAGGTGAATGGGGAAGCCCAGGCATGGAATGGACAAGCAGCTACTAACACACAGCTCATTCCTGAAGCAGTGCATGGCGCCACGACCTTGTCCGATACCACATGCTTGCACCCCTCTACCGCAGTCAAAACGCCCCTTTGTATCATCTTAGCAACATGGCCATAACATACAAAACTGTAACAAACAGGCAGTGCATAAATAGGAAGTAAGATTCTTCTGCCTTTTCACACCCTTCTTCATCTTCAAATTTGGTTTTGCTAAGCATTTGCGTCAGAGAAGATCATGTAAGATGCATTTGGCAAAATCTTGTGGACTGCAAGTTGTTTGGCCTCACCTCATGGAGCGTGGGTTGCACCTCACACATGAAAGTCACCGGCTTGATGCTATCCATAGGTTCTCGCATCAGGATGCCCCTTTGAGTGGTCATGCTGTCGTTGCGCCGCGCCTTAACTTCATACCTTACATCTGGCTGGTCCACATCTGTTGATTTGGACAGATACTCGAAAGCTTTGTGCACCTGCACAGCAAGAGTTGCATTAAGTTTGAGGCCTTGGGTTTGTTGCATTGCATGTGTTGCATTATGTTTGTTGCGTCCCGTTTGTAGCATTATGTGACTGTCAAAATTGCTGTACTAGGAGGCCTTACAGGGTTGCATAAGACAGGCTGTACTGAAGAGATAGTATAAATCTCGACATCCATCTTCAGGATTCGGGCTTGCCAGAGCATTGTTTGGCTCGCGAGTTGCATCACTGAGCAGACTTCTGAGAGGTCCAATGTGAAGATGCATGCCTAGATGAGACCTCAAATGCCGCAGCCTCAGCAATCAAGGAGCAGAAGACCTAAAACAGACATCATCACGTAGCATGTCTGCTTGTGCCCGCATGACTGCCAGCGAAAGCATGCAATGCTGCACAATCTAACAACTTGTAACATAACATGTAGGCCATGTTCAACACATACGTAGTGCATGTACACCAACAGAAGTAACAGAGTGTGGAAGGATACAGCATGCACACACCTGTAGCAGGCCGCGGCCATAAGTCAACACTGCATCTGACTTCTGCTCCTCTATGACCTGACAGGTGTTTTCCAGCGCCCTCCGCACCCTACACGTCACAGCAATCCCTTTTCCCCCCATTGACCCCCCTGGCCCAAAGCTGCAGCTCAAGATGAGGCTGATACGGCAAAAGCTATGGTCCAAAAAAGGGAGTTGTTCTTGCAAAGCCAACCAAAACGCCCTGCTGCAGTACAGTATGAGGCAAAACTTGCCAGGCAAAACAGGCAAGCTGATGTTTCTGCCTCCAGCGAGGGGTGCTGATCACAATAGCTTGTAGAGGATGTCACTCAAGACAGGATCAGCTAGAGCTTTGCAGTATGAGTGCAGGGCTCAGTGTATCATCATACTAGACTGTCAGTGCAGAGGCTGTATTGTGATGATGCATGGAGGTGCTTGAAGCAGACCAAAGCAAGCTGGACATCTAATCAAGCCATGGTGACACAAATGAGCGGATGTCTCATGTGTTGCCTGACTTGCTAAACTTACTGGAATTGTGGATCCCGCACACATGCCTGATGGTGTAAAATCTAGCATAGACATGTTCACATGGTAAATGCCTGAAAAGACATCCAGGGTGTGTACAACAGACTGCGAGCACTGAGAAGACTCCACAGCTGCTGTAAAGGCACGAAGCAGGTGTTAGCAAGACAAAAAGCACAGTGTCACATCCACCGAGGACCTTTCCAATCTGGCAGCTGAGCTTCAATACATACAGCACTACCTGAACAAGTGACATTACACCTGCTGGGTGAGATGGGCATGTTGTTTGCCTTCATAGCTGACAGCAGAAGAGCAATGCCGCCACAGGCATTCGGCGAGGACATGGAGGTGCCATTCATGAGCTGGCGAACCTGCTCAGTCCATTGGGGCACTGGGGCGATAGCACCCCCTGGGGCTGACAGCACCACCCCTGTTGCCCCATCTGGGGTTGGACCTCGGCTGGACCAGGTGTACTGCTGACCCTGTAATGCAAACAGGCCAGCATTTCATGCCTAGAAATGTCATTCTCAGGTCAAAGGGAGGCTAGTTCTCATTCTTTTGTTCATGAAAGACATGTGTTCCTGTGGGGTCAGGTACGTGCTGAGTCCTGAGTACCTCCCAGTATGAGGCCTGTAGGCAAAAAGAATGCAGTACCTGCACGTGTCTGCACAGATGGGCAATTTGCATTACAAGAGCCGATGCTCCCTCACGGGGTAGGGCCTTAGTCTCAGCAGGAGTTGCTGGCAACCATCGGGGAAGCCTTGTACATTAGGCCTGTCACGAGTATTATATGGGCAATTTGCATGCACTGTAGGGCATAATTGACCTAGTCGGGCTCACTGCAGTTCCTGTAGTTGAGCCTGACTTGGTCAATCTTGCCCTAATGTGCATGTAAATGGTCCACCTGTGCAGGCATGTGCTGTCTGCAGGGACGGCAGCACTGCAGACTGAGGTGCAACTTATTGAATCCAGATGACCCATCTATGTTGTTCCTCAAAGTGCTCAACATAGATGGGCCATATGCGTTCAGCTAGTTGTGCCTCATGGCGCAGTGCTACTGTCCCTGAAAGGCAGACAAGACGAACTTGTGATGCTTGCTGGCTTGATTTGCTACTCAGCTGCAGGCTGACAGGATGGAACCAGCCAGCATTTCTGTGCTACACAACAGGTCAGATTCTGTTTGCAGTGGTGTCCTCAGATTTGATGTTCTCAAGTACAAGATGTGAGGTTGGTGCAGCAATGGTGGTGCATTGTTTGAGGGCAACATGCTCTGCTGTTTTTTTATGAGTCTCCCATGTGCAGATGCATTCTACAAACCCTTGCATCCTCCCCTTCTTACCTGCAAACAGAATCTTTGGCAAACAAAGCAGTACCAGGGATTTCAAAGTATGGTCAGACCTGAGCAATCTCTTGCCGCACAGAGTGGGCGACAGCGGCCATAGCAGGGGACACATAGGCTCCAATGGAAAGGATGGCTGAGCTGGTGCCCCCCGGGGCGCCCACTGTTGACAGGGCCGGCCCGGCATTCCCAGCGCTGCTCACAAAGATCACACCATGCTTGTTCACCACCTGCACCATAACAATCATACAATGATGATGATAATGCAAACGCTTTCCAGCTCATGCTGAGCTAGGTATGTGCAGGACAAGTCTTGTCTCTCCAGAGCAGCTTGTCTTGTGCATCCCTATTCAGGACCATGAGAAGCCTCTTCAATTGTTGGCAGTACTTGTATGACTCAGGCAATTCACTGAGGCAGACACTGTTAACAAGGCTGGCCTAGCCTTTCCACTGCTGCTCAAACAGAGCACGCCATGTTTGTTCACCACCTGCACCAGTTTCAGCACTAAAGTGTAACACTGTGACTCGGAATTTCTGGGGCCTCCTGAAAAGGCACTGTACACACTGCTTGCCCTGCATTGCAGACATCACAAAGAGTTCGCATGCTTGTTCACTATGCAGGCTATGCATGGCAGAGATTGTACTGTTTGGAAGTCAGCAAACACAAGACAAAAGCATGCCTGCACATAAAGGATGCAGTGGTGTACATGCTACACTACCTCATTGGCAAGATCAATGAAACGACCATAGTTGGGGGTGGATGTGGCCTCCCCAAAGCTCATGTTGATGAGATCAGCTTTGTGCTCCAGGACCGTGATCAAAGCCCGTGTTAGGCCGGTTCCAGTTTCCATTCCGCCCAAGCGGGAGTCACCGATCTTGCATGAGATTAGCTGAGCTCCTGCATGTGATCGGCAGTAATCCAAGCATGACTGAACTAACTTGCGATAGGTAGCAGTTGCACTCAGTACAACAACCAAATGAAGATGGTGTGCTGACTGCGGGCAGTCTTGGAGAAGGGACTGACAAAGGCGTTTCTTTTTGCCAGCAGTGTTGTGACAGTATGTGGTCTCAGGTGTGCTGCTGCATGCAGGCACAATGTACAAGAGCCGATGCCCCCTTCAAAGGGTAGGGTCTGAGCCTTGGCAGAAAGATAAATATGCCGGCGACCATCAAGGTATGCCATGTACAATAGGCCTATCACGACTAAGTTTAAAAAAAGCAGGCACGATGCGCTCATATCCCAGTTCAGTTGTGATGATGCCTTGTGACGCCACATTGTCTGCCTCTCATTCACAAATGCTCAGCAAAGACAGGAAGGCATGATGTTCTCAACAAAGCTGAAGGGCTCACCTGGTGCAATGCCATTCAGAGAAGGATTATCTGGCTGATGTGCAGCAGTGATCCCAGCCACATGGGTCCCATGTGATCCAGAATCCACCACAATGGACAAGACATCCCCTTCCTCATATATGTTGCACACAAAGTTGCAGCCATCTTGAGCGCTGAATGTGCCATATTGCCTCTCAGTCTTATAGTTGGTCAGTGGTTTGAAGTCTGCCAGTCTGCCTTTGTCGCTACCTTGATCATACATATCTGAAGTGTCAATGGCTGCTCGCCAATGACTGCCGTCATGCCAAACCACACACTGCAGAAGAGGACCTGTAGGCAATCCCAAGACAGATAACAGCAACAGCATACATGACCAGAGGTACAATTGCAACTTTGACATGCTTGGGTCCAATGCAGAGAACATAATCCTATGGACGTATTTGTTCCGAGCCATGGGGACCAACTCAACCGCACTGACATGACCAGCTGGTGCGTAAGATTCAAACCTCGCAGGTGTGCTTGCAAAAGCTAGGGCACAATTGTGGCTTGTGCATAACAGCCTAGTGTGGAAGTAGTCAGTACGTCTTTAGCAGCCTTCTGGCACATACATGCATGGAAGCGGTATGGTGATATGCAGCAATAGGGTGACGATGCAACAGCATTCACTTGGAAGAGGTTTGGTAGCATGCAGAAAGAGGGTGATGATGCGCCAGCAGTCATGTGTATGCACATTTTGGGCCTGTGGCTTGCATGGAAATGAGCCAGTGCCATGCGCAGATGTCAATGTATGGTAACACCATGTTCATCAGGAGCTGAAAGCACGGCTGGTGTTGCTGTCTCATGTGACTGGCCATTCTGAGAAACATTATATGCTGAACAGAAACCAAATCTGTCCTGCTGCATGCATGGAGTCTGGAGGGAAGGGCCTTCACCTGTGTCTTCATACTTTGCTGTCATGTCTTTCAGAAGCTCAGTACGAGTCTGATGCTCCTCCTTCATCTTCTTCAACCTCAGCTTGGCTTCATCATCCTTTGTCTTGCTGGAGTCAACAGCTTTAGAGGTCTTACCAAGGTCAGTCCAAGCTGTGGCAACACATGCTGCCTGTTTCTCATCCCAGCTCTTTCGTCTGTCCTCCTTTATGCGCTTTCTGAGACCCGCTGGTACTAGCTCGTACAGATGCTTCACTCCAACATGCCACTTGCCTGAGAGTGCAGACCAGCCACAGCCATTAGATGGAATGCCAAAGCTTTGCTGTTAGTGCAGAGCAGACCAAGTGAGACAATGATGACTCAGCAGGCACAGAACATATGGGATAGCTCAGAGCTTGAGTCACTGCTGTCATGCAAGGTGCTGGAGCAACTGCTTTCTAGTTTCAAAATTGAGCATGCTGTACAGCCAGGTGCATGTGTGCAGATGTATGTAGTTTTTTGTTGACGCAGCAGGAGGTACAAGGCATCAGGGGCGTATGCTGGCTGCAAAGTCCTAGATCTATATCAATTCAGCAAGCTGGCATGCTGTTGAGGGCAAGGCTGCACCTGTGGGGTTCTGCCAAGCTGGATTAAGGGCCATTTTATTGCCATGTATACTAACAATGACTGCGTCTTCTGCCTCCACTGTTTTGGAGGTGTCCACATCTCCGCTGCCAGTCCCATCAACAATGTCTAAAACCTGCAGCAGTTCAAAATCTGTGTCCTGGTTCTTGAAGCAGCTGCACTTGGGATGTTTGCATGAAAGCGGGCCCTGTCGTTTGGCGATGTGTGTGGTGTTTACCTTGGGTTTGCCATCTGCGGTTGTCTGCAGACCTTCGGCACCTGCAAGCCCTCACAAACACGTCACGCAACCATGACCGTCACCGTTGTGCAGTAAGCAAGCAAGTGCACCTGGGTCGATTCCCGTATCGAAAATGGCCACGATCACTCCACGTCCGTCACTCTCAGGTCGCTCCTACAAGTTGGGACCCGAATGAATTCTGATGTATCACACTCGTTCAAAGGCAAAAAGCTTATTAGTCTTTGTAAACCTCGAGAAACGCCAATGCTCCGATCTCTTGCTTGGGCATCGCTGCGGCGAACAGCATGTTAGGTTGAGTTTCCGGCATCTCAACGGCGTCGGTGTCGGCCGCCAGCGCTGATGCTACTGCTCGCTGAAACTTCTTTGTAGCTCGAAGCTTTCTATCAGACCCAGGGCAATAGATGATGCCGGACGTTGTCGCTATGTGCAGATTGTGCGTTGACCTTGAACGAGTTCCGGTGAAAGACAGCGGGTTTTTCGTCGACTGCAA
>JAABUK010008252.1_pt1 | contig 14698 bp, 11 predicted proteins | sample 5559141 | NCBI WGS metagenome assembly JAABUK01 (sample SAMN10711869, study PRJNA513367) | rock metagenome | isolation source: Antarctica rocks | place: Antarctica: Victoria Land, Pudding Butte nord | collected 2016-01-03
GATCTCGCTGACTTCGAAGCTCGTTCAGCATATCGATAATCTGATCGAGCTGATTTGCGACTCATTGACACAATTGTTTCTTGTTCTTTATGTTTCATGATGTTGTAGCTTCTTCAGTCTCGACTGAAGCATTGATGAGTAAAAGTGAGACTCTTTTATTGACAGTGCTTCTAAGCAGACGAGCTGTTCGAGACTCAACTGGCTCGACGTCACGTGTCATGATGATAGTAGGTAGAAGTTGTTGAGGTAAAGATAGATGAGAGATTGATGTTTTGATTTGATGCAAATTCAAAGAAGCTTTTGTGAATTTTCTGGTAATAGCTGATTGTATATATTCGAAGAATTTCTTGCGAATAGAATGATGAAAATGAATGTAGAACCGAAGAATTTCTTGCGATCTAAAATGATGGTGCAAATTCGAAGAATCTCTTGCGAATTTTCTGAATAAACGAAGTAGGTTATTTCGTATCGTCTACACGTCGATAGCAGAGTAGTTGATGAGCATTTATCTAATGTTAGAAGTCTGTCTAAAGCGAGTCAGATAAAGATGTCATTTAACTAGAAGATAAATGCTAAGAAAGAAAGATAGCTACAGGAAAGAAGCTGACTACATATGTGTGTTTCTCAGTCGACGCTAGGCTCAATAGAAACTAGTCAAGGTGACGAAGCGAGAATAAACCTGGCAAGGCTAGAAGGCTGAGTCTGGCAAGGCTAGAATCGTGACAAATGCATCAATACTTTGCAAATGCAATTTAATATCTATAAAATGTTTTAGCAGATTGACATAATTAATAAAGATGTATAAGATGCAAAAAAACTTGTTCATGATGATTTCATTAATCTTCATTCACAAGTACATCATGCAAGTCTCATCAAATATATGATAGTTTAAATCTGTGTACAGTTTGATAAAATATTGTTTGAAATTCATGATGCTTTGATTGATTCACTGCTTTGCAGCTTTAAGTCAATATTTTGTTTAAAAGTTGCAAATTTCAAAATTGCTAAGTTTAGCATGCAAGTATTCAATGTAGTACTTTCAGTTAAATTTCTCATCATGATTATGCATGCTCATCATATGATTTCATCATTGATTGTAAGACTTCTTTGACAAGTATAATGCAGATCATTGCAGCTTCTTTTGTTTCATGATAAAATCAGATGATGTTGCAACTATGAAGTTTTTGCAATTTTGCAATCAGAATATCAAGAAGTCATAGTTCATGATGCTTTGCTCTTTAGACTCGCAAGATTAATTAGCATGCTTGCGTGCATTGCTTCAATAATGATCATCATTATGTTGATGTTAATGATCAGAAATTGATTGAATCTTTTACTTAAGTTTTAATATGTAAAGTTGCAAGACAAGCAATACATTCTGTATCTTTAAATTCTTTAACTGCTTGCATACTTTGCTTATTGATCATCAAGAAATATGATTTGTCTGTTCATTAAATTCTTGCAGCTTGAACTTCTCATCTGCATGTTTGAATATGTGATTCTCAAATCTGTTCTGATGAAATGATGAATTCTCAGTGTAAAAGAACTTAAGAAGTTATTACTTCTTTTGATCATGTGACTTTTAGTGAGTCGTTGCGTGTTCAACATTTCTTACTGAGCAGCTTCATGCAAATGAAGCAATTAAAACTGTGACACAACAAAATTTCTTTACGTGAAACTGCATAGTAAAAGATAATAAGATAGCACTTTATTGATGATAGAACTAATTGCTAAGAAATGAAAGTGAAAACTTGCAGAGTTTTCATCTTCTGTCAAGTCATTACTTTTATTCACTTGTTAATTGTTATGAGTCTGCATAAAGTGAATCATATGAGTGTATTCTAACTAGAAGTTCAAAGCTAAAGAAGAAAGAAGATGCAACACGTCATGAGTTTTACTCACGAAGACACGCTAGGTCGCTAGCGTGTCAACATCAGTTCTATACTAGTCTATGATAGTCTGACATGATCTATGTTAGACTAATTCGAAGTGCATGATTGCAACATTACTTTCTTTCTTCATTTAGTAATGTTCTCATTGCTGCAGTTCAATCAATCTTTCTTAAGTTGATTTCTATCTTGACTTGTTCAAATATCATTCATGAAAGTCATTTATAATCTTCAAGCATTCTTTGAATTCACTTTCATCAACGTTGTATCAATATAAATCGACGTCGTATTCTTTTCAATTGACATGATATTGTAGTCATTTACCTTGTTCATAATGTTTGAAGTTCAGTATGTTCTTCATCTTTCATTCATCTTCGTCGTTGATCACTATAGAGTCAGACGATTTATTTCATTGTTTATTCAGAGAGTTTTTTGAATCTAGTTGCAGCAGATTTGATGCAAACTTCGAATGTATCTTCATAGTTGATGATAGTTTCAGTTGATAAACATGTTCAATCTCGATCAAAATCTTGAAGAGTTCTAGCATTTTATCATTTAGCTTCTTTAATGATTGTAAGATCATTATGTTTCTAGAATTCAGAAACATCATGTCATTTATCTTGTAAATCATTTTCTTTCAATGCTTATCAATCTGTTTCTTCATTGTGACTTTGACTTTTGTCAAGACTTGCTTGATCAATGTTAGTGATCATTTCATGTGTTCAAATATATTCTTTGCTTTGTCTGCTTCAATTTTAGCTCAAGTGATCTCATATTTAATTGAGTTTGAATCAAAGTTCATATGAAAGTGAAAGTTCTTATTCAGAAAGAACATCGACTGTTCAATTGACGATGAAATAGCATTGTTATCAATGAATTCAGTCATAAATAATCAGATGAATCAATCATCTTGCATATATGAGTAATAGCTTCGTAAATATTATTTCACATTCTGATTCGCTCTTTCTGTTTGATCATCTGTCTGCAAATGATAGTTGTTGCGATCATGCACTTCGAGTTAGCCTAACATAGATCGTGTCAGACTATCATAGACTAGTATAGAGCTGATGTTGACACGCTAGCGACCTAGCGTGTCTTCGTGAGTAAAACTTACGACATGTTGCATCTTCTTTCTTCTTCAGCTTTGAACTTCTAGTTAGAATACACTCATATGATTCGCTCTATGCAGATTCATAACATTAGTTCAAAGCTTATTAATCTTGTTATCGACATGTAGACGATATAAAAAAACAAGCTACATAACTCAACTCAAAAGTTGAACTCAGAAATTTTGACAGCAGAACTCAAGCTCAGAAAGCTTGATAAAAACCAGAAATTTCTAAAGAAGAATCTTGATTTGAAATCAGAAATTTTGATAGAATCAGAACAGAAAGACATGAACACGTTGCTCTTGACTAACTTTTTATTGAACTCATCATCAGAAATCAGAAATTTCAGCAGTACTTGAACTCAGAAAGTTCGATAAAGTACTAGTCGTTGCTTGAACTCAGAAAGTTCAATAGAGTAACATCAGAATCTCGATTAGCAATTTTCTACTCATATCATGACTAGAAGCTCAGAATCAGCGAGCATTGCTCGCTATGAACTTCAAAATGCTAGAAAAGAATCACTTCTATCACAGAATCGAACAGTCTCAAAAGAAGAAGGCACGAATGTGTTGTTGAATACAGAAGAAAAGAACACGAACGCGTTGCTTTTTGATCACGAAATGATCAAGATCAGCATCAACACTGAACTGAATGCTTGAATAAGTGCTCATGAAGCAGACGACATCGTTGTCTTTATCAAGTACATATGTCAACAGCACGACATCAAAATCAAGACTCACAATGACATGATTCAGATGTTAGAAGATGTTAACGAGATAAACATCACATTGAAGATTATGCAAACACGTCTGCAGAAAGAGAATAGAGACAAGAACGTGATTATACATCATTTAGAAGCTGCATCAAGTTGACAAAGCACTTTGATTTCTGAAGATTGATTCTCAAAGTCGATCAAGTTACTTGATTCATCTTTGTTCAAAGATTCAACACAGAATGTAAACAATTAACTGTCTTGAATGCAAAATAAGCTGAAGACAAATAAGAATCATTTTTCTATCAAAGAGTTGAAGATTGCATACATTGAAAGTTGAGTCAGTGAAGCTGTGATCAAGCACATAGCTTCTTGCATGCAAAATATCTTCTTGAACTCATTTCTAGAAGTTAAAGAAGTGCTATCGATTATCAATAAGATGTACAACGATCTCAATCATCATCACACAACTTAATGACAGTATTTGAAGCTGTATCAGAACAAGATCTTCTTTCATGAATTTTGAATGAAATTTCAGAGATTTAGTGCAGAACTAGAATATAATAATGAGACTCTACTAGATGATCTTCAGCACAAGATCAGCTCAGATCTTCAACAAGCAACGCTCAATGAACAAATTACAAATTTGAATGAGTTTATCAACATTTGCATGCAAGTCAATGTTAAATTAACTGAATTGAACGCTCGATCAGTCATCAAAGCATCAGCGACTCAAGCTGCTCACTCTGTCTCTAACACATTGACTGCTTGACTCACGTCATCAGTTTCTTCGTGAAAGAAATTCAGAAGATTGAATCTCAATTCTATTCAGAAAGAGTTGTTTAAGAAAGAACTTTGCTTCAAATGCAAGAAGTCAGAACATAAAGCATATGACTGTCTTGAAATAACTTAAGTGCATGAGATTGCTGCGAATTCGAAAAACGACCTGCTTTCGTTAAAGTAGTGACTGAGAGCAATATACTCATATTCTGTTTCATCAGCATGTTTGATGATTCATTTGATTTCAAGTCATTCACTGTTGACATCATCTTGAATAGTCTAGAAAAGATATTCAGATTTCTTGCTTTGATAGATACTGAAGTCACTGACATGACTTTCATTGATGAATCTTTGATGTCAGAGTTATGTGAATGCTTTGATATTCAGTCAATATTGCTGTTAAAATCAAAGTCAATTTGATTGTATGATGAAACTTCTGATCGAAAGTCAATTACATACGCTCTGTATACATTGATCATGATACAAGAACACAAGAATGAAATGATGCTTTTATTAATAACTTGTCTAGATCAACACAAGATAATCATTGAAAATCTTTGGTTGAAAAGAAATCAAATTTTGATAAATTCTGCAAATGATTGATTAATATCATCATTGAAGATTTGAACATCGAAATCTGTTGTTTCAAAGACAAGCAGTTAATCAGCATTTCACAGATCTGAGTCAAGCGAGATCTGCAAAATGAAACGAAAGAACTTGAACTTAATGATTACGTCGATAATCATCTTGAAGTGACTTACGAATCAGAAACTAGTGAATCAGTTCATTGAATCTGTTCAATTCATTGAATCTGTACTCATATGAAAGCAAAGCACTCAAGTTGATCTCGATCAACTTCGCTTCTTTCAGTCAATTGAGAAAAAGAAACTCATCAATATTATCATGATTGAAGTTGCTGTGTATCAAACTTTAGTCAAGAATAAGAAAATCAAGATTTTCTTCTTGATCATTAATGAAATCAACAAAGCGTTTAGCTCAGTCAAAGATTCTTCAAAACTGAATGAAATGATCTCTATCATGTCATTAAATGAACTGAAGAAGAAGCTTTCAATAGTTTATCATGACTTTCTGAATGTTTTTGATAGAGAAAAGACAACGCAGTTGCTCTTGCATTGATCATACGATCATAAGATTAAATTAGAAGATGAGAGTTAATTTTCTAGAAGTTGATTGTATTTCATGTCGAGTTACAAGTTGCAGAAGATCAAAGAGTATCTAGAAGAGAATTTGAAGAAGAAGTTCATCACACTCAGTAAAGCTTCTTTCGCTTCGTCAATACTATTTGTCGAAAAGAAAGATGATAGTCTTTGCTTTTACGTGAATTATTGAAAACTGAATGCTTTGATCAAAAGAAATCATTATTCAATACTCTTGATAGACGAAGTACTCGCTCGAATTCAAGACAGTAAGTATTTGACTCAACTTAACATTATTGTCGCGTTCAATAAGCTTCGCATGAGTATTGAAAGCGAGAATTTAATCACATTCATTACTTTCTTCAATGTTTATAAGTATAGAGTAATGCTCTTTGAATTAATCAATGAACTCACGTTCTTTCAGCACTATATCAACGATGTGTTGTTTGACTGTCTACATAAATTCTGTCAAACATATTTGAATGATATTCTTATTTACAGTAAGATCTTGAAGAAACATAGAACTCATGTGAAAGAAGTGCTAAACAAGCTTCGCGAAGTCAACTTGCAGATAAACATTGACAAGTGCAAATTCAAGATTCAGAAAATCTCGTTTCTTGAACTACTGATATTCATTAATGATTTACGAATGAACTCTTGAAAAGTAGATGTGATTTGAAACTGAGAAGTGTCTTGATCGTTGACTCATGTGCAGATCTTCATTGACTTCTGCAATTTCTATCAACGATTCATAAAGAACTTCTCAAAAATCGCTTGATCTATGATAAAGCTGACTTGAAAAGATCATTTCTTTGAATGAACAGAGATTTGTCAGACAATCTTTGAAGAACTAAAGCAACAGATGATGACAGTTCTCATTCTGAAGCATTTCAACTCGATCAGAAAAGCTATTCTGAAAATGAACTTCTCAAACTATGTGAACGACGAAGTATTGTCTCAGTATGATGATGAAGACATTCTACATTCAATGATCTTTTATAGCAAGAACATGATTTTCGCAGAATGCAACTACGAGATCTATGACAAAGAACTGCTGACTATTATTTGCTGCTTGAAGCATTGACACTCTGAATTGAAATGTACAGATATTTTGATCAAGATCTTCATCAATCATCTGAATTTGAAGTACTTCATGATCATCAAAGAACTGATTCGATGACAGGCTAAATGAGCTGAGAAGTTGTCTGAATATAACTTCAAGATTATATATCAGTCAGAAAAACAGAATCTGAAAGTCGATGCGCTGATCAGAATGTCAAACGTCAAGTCAATTGAGATAAACGATGATTGAAAGTTATATCAGCATCAGCTGTTATTGTCAGAAAGCAAGTTTGAATTGCAGTCAATAGAAGCTGATCAAGAAGATGATCAGAAATCTGACTCAAATCTGACTCAAATCTTGCTCAGATCTGACTCAGAGTTGAAACAAGAATCGAAAGCTAATGAAGATTCAATCGAAGAAGTGATTTCTATTCAGAATCAGATTATAGTTGAAAATTGAACGAATCAACTATGTGTCAATATTCAAGCAGTCATGAAACAGAACAGAAGAACTTATCAAGATATTGATCTGAACAACTGCAGAGTACTTGATGAAGTACTCTGAAAAGATGATAGACTATGAGTTTTTCAGTCAATGATCACTTGATTGATAAGAAAAGCACATGATCTTTCAATCAATGATCATTCTGACATGAATTGAACGTTGAACTTGCTGAGATGATCATATTGCTGATCGAAGATGAGAATGATGATCAAGCGCTACATTTGAAACTGTTACATTTGTCGTAGGTCAAAAGCATCGAGAGATTGAATCAATGAATTACTGAAGTCATTGCTCATACTTGAGCAGCAATGACAGAACATATCATTAGACTTCATTATCAATCTATCAGAAAGTGATGAAAACAACGCGATTCTGACAGTCATAGATTGATTGTCTAAGAAACGACATTATATATTGTGTTGATCAGATGACAAAGAAATCTTCGCAGAACAAACAGTCAAGCTACTGTTGACATGAGTCTTCAGAACTCATGAATTATCAAGATCAATAATGTTCAATCATGATTCACAATTCATATCAATTGTCTGAAAGTCTCTATGTTTGAGACTTGACATCAAGATGAAACTATTCACAGACTATCATTTGCAGACAGATGATCAAACAGAAAGAGCGAATCAGAATGTGAAATGATATCTACGAAGTTATTACTCATATATGCAAGATGATTGATTCATCTGATTATCTATGACTGAATTCATTGATAACAATGCTATTTCGTCGTCAATTAAACAGTCGACGTTCTTTCTGAATAAGAGCTTTCACTCTCATATGAGCTTCAATTCGAACTCAATCAAATATGAGATCACTCAAGCTAGAATTGAAGCAGACAAAGCAAAGAATATATTCGAACACATGAAATGATCACTAGCATTGATCAAGCAAGTCTTGACAAGAGTCAGAGTCACAATAAAGAAACAGATTGACAAGCATTGAAAGAAAATGATTTACAAGGTAGATGACATGATGTTTCTGAATTCTAGAAACATAATGATCTCATGATCATCAAAGAAGCTAGACGATAAAATGCTAGAATTCTTCAAGATTCTGATTAAGATTGAACATGTTTATCGACTGAAACTATCATCGACTATGAAGATACATTTGAAGTTCATTTCAAATCTGCTGCAACTAAATTCGAAGAATTCTCTGAATGAACAACGAAATGAATCGTCTGACTCTATAGTGATCGACGATGAAGATGAATGAAAGATGAAGAACATACTGAACTTCAGACACTACGAACGAGGTAAATGACTATAATATCATGTCAATTGAAAAGAATATGACGTCGATCTACATTGATACAACGTTGATGAAAGTGAATTCAAAGAATGCTTGAAGATTGTAAATGACTTTCATGAACGATATTCAAACAAGTCAAGATAGAAATCAACTTAAGAAAGATCAATTGAACTGCAGCAATGAGAACATTGCTAAATGAAGAAGAGAGATAATGTTGCAATCATGCACTTCAAATTAGTCTAACATAGATCATGTCAGACTATCATAAACTAGTATAGAACTGATGTTGACACGCTAGCGACCTAGCGTGTCTTCGTAAGTAAAACTCATGACGTGTTGCATCTTCTTTCTTCTTCAGCTTTGAACTTCTAGTTAGAATACACTCATATGATTCGCTTTATGCAGACTCATAACAATAGTCTGTGAATAGTTTCATCTTAATGTTGAGTCTCAGACATAAAGACTTTCAGACAATTGATATGAATTGTAAATCACAATTGAACATTATTGATCTTGATAGTTCATAAGTTCTGAAGATTCATGTTAACAGTAGCTTGACTGTTTATTCTGCAAAGATTTCTTCATCATTTGATCAACACGATATATAATGTTGTTTCTTAGACAATCGATTTATGACTGTTAGAATCGCGTTGTTTTCATCACTTTCTGATAGATCAATAATGAAGTTTAATGATATGTTCTGTCAACGCTGCTTGAGTATGAGCAATGACTTTAGTAATTCATTGATTTAATCTCTTGATGCTTTTGATTTACAACAAACGTAACAGTTTCAAATGTAACGCTTGATCATCATTCTCATCTTTGATCAGCAATATGATCATCTCAGTAAGTTCAATGTTCAATTCATGTCAGAATGATCATTGATCAAAAGATCATGTGCTTTTCTTATCAATCAAGTGATCATTGACTGAGAAACTCATAGTCTATCATCTTTTCAAAGTATTTCATCAAGTACTCTGCAGTTGTTCAGATCAATATCTTGACAAGTTCTTCTGTTCTGTTTCATGATTGCTTGAATATTGATACATAGTTGATTCATTCAATTTTCAACTATAATCTGATTCTGAATAGAAATCACTTCTTTGATCAAATTTTTGTTAACTTTCGATTCTTGTTTCAACTTTGAGTCAGATCTGAGTCAGATTTCTGATCATTTTCTTGATCAGCTTCTATTGACTGCAATTCAAACTTGCTTTCTGACAATAGCAACTAATGCTGATATAGCTTTCAATCATCATTTGTCTCAATTGACTTAACGTCTGACATTCTGATCAGCACGTTGACTTTCAGATTCTGTTTTTCTGACTGATATATGATCTTGAAGTTATATTCAGATAACTTCTCAGCTTATTTAGTCTGTTGTTAAGTCAGTTCTTTGATGATCATAAAGTACTTCAAATTCAGATGATCAATGAAGATCTTGATCAAAATATCTGTACATTTCAATTCAGAGCATCAATGCTTCAAGTAATGAATAATAGTCAGCAGTTCTTTATCATAGATCTCATAGTTGCATTCTGTGAGAATCATGTTCTTGCTATAGAAAATCATTGAATGTAGAATGTCTTCATCATCATACTGAGACAATACTTCGTCGTTTACATAGTTTAAGAAGTTCATTTTCAGAACAGCTTTTCTGATCAAGTTGAAATGCTTCAGAACGAAAGCTGTTGTCATTTATTGCTTTAGTTCTTCAAAGATCATTTGACAAATCTCTGTTCATTCAAAAAGATGATCTTTTTGAGTTAACTTTATCATAGATTGAGCAATCTTTGAGAAGTTCTTTATGAATCATTGATAGAAATTGCAGAAGTCAATGAAGATCTGCACATGAATCAATGATCAAGACACTTTTCAGTTTTAAATCACATCTACTTTTCAAGAGTTCATTCATAAATCATTGATGAATATCAGTAGTTCAAGAAACGAGATTTTCTGAATCTTAAATTCGCACTTGTCAATGTCTATCTGCAAGTCGACTTCACGAAGCTTGTTTAACACTTCTTTCACATGAGTTTTATGTTTCTTCAAGATCTTACTGTAGATAAGAATATCATTCAAATATGTTTGACATAATTTATGTAAACAGTTGAACAATACATCATTGATATAGTGCTGAAAGAATGCAAGTTCATTGATTAATTCAAAAAGCATTACTCTATACTTGTAAACATTGAAGAAAGTAACAAATGTGATTAAATTCTTGCTTTCAATACTCATGCAAAGCTTATTAAATGTGATGATAATGTTGAATTGAATCAAATACTTACTGTCTTGAATTCAAGCAAGTACTTCATTTATTAAGAGTATTGAATAATGATTTCTTTTAATCAAAGCATTCAGTTTTTGATAATTCATGCAAAAGCGAAAACTATCATCTTTCTTTTCAACAAATAGTATTGACGAAGCGAAAGAAGCTTTACTGAGTGTGATGAACTTCTTCTTCAAATTCTCTTCTAAATACTCTTTGATCTTCTGCAACTTGTAGCTTAACATGAAATACAATCAACTTTTAGAAGATTGACTCTCATCTTTTAATTCAATCTTATGATCATATGATTGATGCAAAGACAACTGCGTTATCTTTTCTCTATCAAAAACATTCAGAAAGTTGTGATAAATTATCAAAAACTTCTTCTTCAGTTCATTTAATGACATGACAGAGATCATTTCATTCAGTTTCGCGAAATCTTCAACTGAGTTAAGCACTTTATTGATTTCACTAATGATTAAGAAAAAGATCTTGATCTTCTTATTCTTGACTAAAGTTTGATACACAGCAACTTCAATCATGATAATATTGATGAATCTCTTTTTCTCAGTTGACTGAAAAAGATGAAGTTGATTAAGATCAACTTGAGTGCTTTGCTTTCATATGAGTACAGATTCAATGAATTGAACAGATTCAATGAACTGATTCACTAGTTTCTGATTCGTGAATCGCTTCAAGATGATCATCAATGTAATCATTAAGTTCAAGTTCTTTCGTTTCATTTTGCAAATTTTGCTTGACTCAAATCTGTAAAATGCTGATTAATTGCTTGCTTTCAAAACAACAGATTTTGATGTTTGAATTTTCAATGATGATATTAATCAATCATTTGCAGAATTTATCAAAATTTGATTTCTTTTTAATCAAAGATTTTCAATGATTATCTTGTGCTGATCTAGACAAGTTATTAATAAAAACATCATTTTATTCTTGTGTTCTTGTATCATGATTAATGTATACAGAGCATGTGTAATCAACTTTTGATCAGAAATTTCATTATATGATTGAATCAACTTTGATTTTGACAGCAATATTAACTGAATATCAAAACATTTACATAGCTTTGACATCAAAGATTCATCAATGAAAGTCATGTCAATGACTTCAGTATCTATCAGAGCAAAAGATCTGAATATCTTTTCTAGATTACTTAAAATGATGTCAACAGTGAATGACTTGAAATTAAATGAATCATCAGACATGCTGATGAAACAGAATATAAGTATATCATTCTCAGTCATTACTTTGACGAAAGCAGATCGTTTTTTGAACTCACAGCGATCTCATGCACTTAAGTCATCTTAAGACAGTTATATGCTCTATATTCTGACTTCTTGCATTTGAAGCAAAGTTCTTTCTTAAACAACTCTTTCTGAATAAAGTCAAGCTTCAATCTTCTGAGTTTCTTTCACGAAAAGATTAATGATGTAAGTTGAATAGTCAATGTGCTGACAACAGAATGAGCAGCTTAAGTAGCTGATGCTTTGATGACTGATTGAATATTCAATTCAGTCAATCTAACATTGACTTGCATGCAAATGTCAACAAACTCATTCAAGTTCATGATTTATTCATTGAGCATTGCTCGCTGAAGATCTGAGTTAATCTTATGTTGAAAATCATCTAGTAAAGTCTTGTTATTGTACTTTAGTTTTACATTAAATCTTTGAAATTTCATTCAAAATTCATGAAAGAAGATCTTGTTCTGATACAGCTTCAAATACTGTTGTTAAGTTGTATGATAATGATTGAAATCATTGTACATCTTATTGATTATCAATAGCACTTCTTCAACTTCTAGAAATGAATTCAAGAAGATATTTTGCATGCAAGAAGCTATGTGCTTGATTGCAGCTTCACTGACTCAACTTTTGATGTATGCAATCTTCAACTCTTTGATAGAAAAATGATTCTTATTTGTCTTCAGCTTATTTTGCATTCAAGACAGTTAATTATTTACATTTTGCGTTGAATCTTTGAACAGAAATGAATCAAGTAACTTAATTGACTTTGAGTAACAATCTTCATAAATCGAAGTGCTTTGTTGACTTGATGCAACTTTTAAATGATGTATAATCATGTTCTTGTCTCTATTCTCTTTCTGCAGATGCATCTGTGTAATCTTCAATGTGATGTTTATCTTGTTGACATCTTCTAACATCTGAATCATGTCATTATGAATCTTGATTTCGATGTCATGCTGTTGATACATGTACTTGATAAAGACAACAATGTCGTCTTCTTCATAAGTGCTTATTTAAGCATTCAGTTCAGTGTTGATGCTGATCTTGATCATTTCATGATCAAAAAGCAACATGTTCATGTTCTTTTCTTCTGTATTCAATGATGCATTTGTGTCTTCTTCTTCTGAGACTGTTCAATTCTGAGATAAAAGTAATTCTCTTCTAGCATTTTGAAGTTTGTAGCAAGCAATGCTCGTTGATTCTGAGCTTTTAGTCATGATATGAGTAGAAAATTGCTAATCAAAATTCTGATGTTACTCTATTAAACTTTCTGAGTTCAAGCAATGACTAGTACTCTATCGAACTTTCTGAGTTCAAGTACTGCTGAAATTTCTGATTTCTGATGATAAGCTCAATAAAGAGTTAATCAAGAGCAACACGTTCATGTTCTTTAATTCTGATTCTATTGAAATTTCTGATTTCAAATCAAGATTCTTCTTTAGAAATTTCTGATTTTTATTAAGCTTTCTGAGTTCAAGTTCTGATTCTGCTGTCAAAATTTCTGAGTTTGACTTCTGATTTAAATTATGTAGCTTGTTTTTATATTGTTTACACATCAATAGCAAAATTAATGAGCTTTGAACTAATATTATGAGTCTGCATAGAGCGAATCATATAAGTGTATTCTAACTAGAAGTTCAAAGCTGAAGAAGAAAAAAGATGCAACACGTCATGAGTTTTACTCACAAAGACACGCTAGGTCGCTAGCGTGTCAACATCAGCTCTATACTAGTTTATGATAGTTTGACATGATTTATGTTAAACTAACTTGAAGTGCATGATCGCAACATTAATCTTTTCAATCTAATTTCACAAGCTAGTCTTGCAGACATGCATCATTCATAGTCAATGAGATGCATTCTCACAGTCATGTACTTATAATCATAAGTATACAATAATTATTTTATTTTAATTCATAATTTTAACTTATTGTTTTTCAATAAAGTTTCATAAATTTAGATTTTATTTTCATTACTTGATAAGTTCAGCTGCTTATTCAACTGTTCAAGTATATTTTAAAAACTTTTCACATTGAGAAACTAAACGTCAATGACTTTTGATGACTAAAAGTCACAGAGATCATGTAAGATCAATGTGCGCATGTCGTGATCAGAGAGTCGCAAAAGATACAGTAGTTGATCAAATCTTTCGTGAGTCACTTTAGCAACTTCAGTTGCTGTGAGCTCAAATGACTACATTAGCAACACTTTCAACTTCAAGTATCATCAATGAATTAATTATTAAATAAATCATTAAATAAATCAAGATTATCACTAAATGTACACATCTGTAAACGAAGAGTGACGAGTCTAGTCTAATTGAATCTGAAACGTTAACTCTTTAGTAGTAACTTCTCGTCACAGATAACATGATTATTAGAAATTATTTCGAGTATATTAACTCTTACCTGTAGAATTCAACAGGTCAAAGAACAATCTTGAAGAGCAGCTTGGGGTCATTGTTTCACATGGCGGAATGACGCGTACGTGAACGTGGCTCATTAAGACCATGCGGCCCTGCAGACTAAGAATAGGTGCAAATCCGCACAAGGTTGCACTCAAAGCGAGATGCTTCTTCTGGCTTATCTGCCCACTCTGATAGGTTACAATCCGGATGAGTATATAGTACGAGTATTCGTACAATGTCAGCAATGTGAGTCCAAGTCCGCTCTCCATTGAGAAATG
>JAABUK010008253.1_pt1 | contig 14698 bp, 11 predicted proteins | sample 5559141 | NCBI WGS metagenome assembly JAABUK01 (sample SAMN10711869, study PRJNA513367) | rock metagenome | isolation source: Antarctica rocks | place: Antarctica: Victoria Land, Pudding Butte nord | collected 2016-01-03
GCGTGGTCGCCAGTTGCCGAGCGCAGGGGCGTGGCGTCATGGAATTCCTCACAAAGGCTATCATGGCTTACCAGGATCAGACCGGAAGGCCGTCAATACTGCCACTGGGGCCGTGAACGGTTACCAAAAAGTGATGCCTCCCAGCCGAAGATTGGACGGCTGGTGCCGGCAGCACATTGGAGTTTATTAGCTCTGCGACCAGCGGGTGAGTCTTCTCCAAACTGGAGACGGAGATTCCCGGGAATGCCTTAGCTTCGGACAAGATGCTTTGAATCTCACCGTATCGCTCGTGGTTCTTAGCGATGCAGTTCAACAGAGATTCGGGGTGCTCGTCCATGTAGAGCGGTGTGTAGAGAATTTCCCGCTTCTCGCGGGGCGATATGAATTTCCTGAAATATCCGCCTAAGTCTCCAATATCCACAACAGTAGATATAACTTCTTCGCTAAGCCCAGACGACTTTACAACATCATCAAGGAGTTGAGGTCCTACAGCCAGCGACTCGATTAGGCCGAGAGTGGCGGATTCGAGCTCGCCCGGCTGACGAGCGGACCACTGCTGACCCAATGTCGAATAAATCTCTTGGAAATGCGGAATGGTCTCGTCAATTCTGACGGGAGCATAGACGTTCGGAAAGGCCCGAATCCACCCCGCCTCGCTGAGCGTATGAAGAACCATCGGTAGTTCGCGAATCCCTAGGTTCGCAGCGAAAGCCGTCAGCCCAGGGATATTTGTGATTCGCTCTAAACCACGGATGTGGACCGCAAGTAGAGCGGCCATCCCAATCTGTCGGGTGACGGGGATGGTCGATTGAACAATTGAATCATCCACGTCTCGTAAGCCGGCCTGAACATCCTGTGCCCGTTTGCCGACAATGTGGTCATCCATGCATGGTCTCGTGTAGCGATGAGCGGGGTTCTTTTATTCCATTCTAAGGCTTAATTTCTGACTTCTATTATACCACGACACCATGCGGGAAAGATTGGTTCACCAAAATGTGCCAGAAGTTCTTACGAGATAAGCCCATAGAACCTCGCGATTCTAGATTGAGCGTGGCCCCCAATCACGCGAAACATAAAGGCAGCTATCGGACCTCCAATGACCGCTCCAGTCCGAGAAACGCCCGAATGGACGCGCTGTCCATTGGGGATTTAGCTTTGCGCATGAACCCCCTCAAAAACCAGGCTTTTCGGAACACCCATCATATCGCCGGACGGGGTGGGATTGAGGCGGGATCGTGTTTGGGCGAGCGATTGCGCAATGCAATCGGGGGTCGTCGTCCCTGAGGGTCGCGCGTCGGCCGGGCTCTCGATCGACCGTCAGGATTTCGGCGAGTTCCGCCCGCCCGGGCCCGGCCCCTTCTTCGAGCATTTCGAGCACGGGTGATAACCGTGCTCGATCGCCTGCTCCTCGTCGTCGAAGGCGATCCGGTTCTTCAGGCCGTTGTAGAATTCGCATCCCTCGCGGTGATAGGTCTTCGACGACACGTTGCCGACGATGGGGGACCGGGCGGGCGCGGGGGCCGGGGGTAAAACAGCCCCCCCATCGACTCCTTCGGGGTCGACGATCGGCCTCGGGGGGGACGGCTCGACGGCCCGGGGCTCGGGCCCGGCGGCGAGCGTCGCCGGGACCACCGGGGGCGTCCTGGTCCCGGTGGTGAAGTAATATCCCAGGCCCAGGGCCGAGCCGAGCACCAGGGCCGCGGCGACGAGGCCGACGACCCGGAGCGGGCGGGATCCGGGCCGGCCGTCGGGCCGGGGCGTCGGGCGGGACCGGAGGAAGAGGCCCAGGGCGTCGGCGAGCGATCGGGCGTCGGGATACCGGGCGTCGGGGTCGAAGGCCAGCGCCTTCATGCAGATCCGATCGAGCGCCACCGGGATGGCGCGGTCGACCGATCGGGGGGTCGGCGGGGTGGCAAGCTTGGCGGACCGCCAGAGCGGGGCGCCGCTGGGGACGTCGGACGGCCTCCGGCCGCAGATCAGCTCGTAGAGGATGACGCCGAGGCTGTAGACGTCGCTCCGGGCGTCGGCCTCGTGGGCCCGGCCGGCGGCGGCCTCGGGGCTCATGTACTGGGGGGTCCCGAGCACGGTCCCCTCGCGGGTCAGGTCGGAGTCGAGGTCGCCCCGGCGGGCCAGGCCGAAGTCGGTCAGGCGGGGCCGTCCCGACTCGTCGATCATGACGTTGGCGGGCTTGAGGTCGCGGTGGAAGATCCCCCGGCGATGGGCATGGTCGAGCGCCAGGGCCAGGTCGCGGACGATCCGGACCGAGGCGTCGACCGTCGGGGGCTCGACGTCCCGGATCAGCGAGAGCGTCCGCCCGGGGACGAGCTGATAGGCGATCCAGCACCGCCCGTCGTCGCGGCCGGCGTCGTGCAGGCCGACGATGTTGGGGTGGTCCAGCCGGGCGGCGGCCCGGGCCTCTCGGTAGAACCGCTCCATCGCCTTCTCGCCCAGGCGGTGGGGCTTGAGGACCTTCAGGGCGACGTCGCGGTCGAGGTGCGGGTCGTAGGCGCGGAAGACCTGCCCATAGCCCCCCTCGCCCAGCGGCTCGCGGATCACGAACCGGCCGATCCGGCCCGGCGGGAGCTTCGCCCGGGCCTCGACCCGGGGCGTCTTCGCCTCCGACAGGTCGGACAGGGGCGGCGAGAACCCCTCCCCCGTCGGGGCGTCCGACCCGGCCGGCTGGAGGTCCACGCCCGACCCGCAATAAGGGCAGCTGAACTGGCCGTCGAGCCCTTCGACGCTGGCAACTTCCAGGCTCTGGAGACACGTGCCGCAGACCGTCCGGACCGCAGGTCCCATCGTGCCTCTCCTCGCGTGCAGGGTCGCCGGCCCACCTTGGTGCGTCCGGAGAACCCTAGGACACGAGCAGCGGTCCTGTCAACAAAACGACGCAGGATTGCGTCCGTGCGTGCAATCGGACCGGCCGGGAGTTCGGGGATCCTGCGGGCCCGGAAAGCGGGGAACGATCGCGGGTGTGCGGTCAGCGTCTATCGAGCGCCGCTTGCTCGGGGTCGCCCGCAGCACCCGGCCTCGGCTCGTTTGCTCGCGAGTGGCGATGACGACCTGACGCGAAGTGCGAAGCGCGTCCCGTGACGCGATCATTTCGCGTCGGGCTGCGCCGGGGCGGCGGGGGGCGGGTCGAAGCCGATCAGGGCCTTCGCCTCCTTGCAGGCCAGCCAGAGGATCAGGTCGTCGTGGCTGGCCCCGCCGGCCAGCGGGTTTCGCTCGTCGGCGGGCAGCGGCTTCATCTTCGCGGCGGCCTCGGTCGCGAGCTTGCGGGCTTCCTCGACCTTGCCCCGCCGATGGAGGCTCATGGCCCGGTAGAACGCCGAGGTGCCCGTCACCAGGGGAATACCCTTGCCGGCCTCCGCCGCGGCGAGCAGGGCCTCGTCGCAGGCCGGGTCGTCGTCGCCGCGGTACGCCGCCATCCCCAGCGCCAGCAGCCGATAGGGTCGATACGACGCCTCGTCGCCGGGTCTCGCCGCCAGGCGGCCGAGGGCGAGCGCCGCTTCGAGTTCCGCCCTGTCCGAGGACGGGAGGATGCTGCTCAACTTCGCGACGCGCTCGGCCAGGACCACGTCGGTGGTCCCCTCGGCGGTCGCGAGGGCCCGCCGGCGGACGGCGGCGAATTCCGCATCCTGATCGGACCAGGCCCGCAACGCGGCGATCGTCAGGGCGGCGAGCATATCCTTTGGATTGGAGGCTGAATACCTCTCCAGGAGCACGAGCCCCTCGGATGTACGATCGGCGGCCAACGCGGCATAGGCCTGGGCTCTCGCGGTCGCGGGCGCCTCGGGGTGGTCGGGGCCGAGCCTGGCCTTGCTCAGGGCCAGCGTCTCCTCGCGGAGCTTGAGGGCGTCGGCGTGCCGGCCGAGGGCGGTGTAGCTGCTGGCCAGGTTGCCCATGCTCATGAGCGTGTCGGGGTTCCGATAGCAACGGAGAAAAAAACAACGATCTTTATCTGATCTGATGTTCAGAGACGAGAGTCCTCAGCCGCACGAGCACCCGGAAACGCAAGCGCACCCCGGCTTCAATACGACGCGCGGGGTGCGGGAGGGAGGAGCGAATCGATCAGGTTACGGGTAAGGTCCCGACCCTTTTTGTGGCGGGGCCGAGATGCTTTGCTGCTGGCAGCGTGAGGTCCTCGGCTCCCACGTCCTCACTGCTTCACGGCGTGGAAGCCCTGGGTCTTCCAGGAGGTATCGGTCCATTGCCCCCCCGGTCTCACCGAGGTCGTTGATCCCGACAGCCTCGGTGTCGAGCGCGTTCGGATAGTCGATCGACGTATACGTGCCGTCGCTCACCAGGTACCCGTGATAGGCTCCGTCGCTCGATTGCCTTGCATCGGGGAGATTTCTGAGGGATTGTGGGCGCGTACTCCCGACGGGATCGCCATGGAACTCAAGAGAGCCAGACTCCACATCGACGGCCCGTACACCGTGAGTGCCACCCGCGGCGGGCGGACATCCCTTCTGGTGCGGCATCGCGGCCCGTGGCGCCGGAAGTCCCGCCGTCCCTCATCAATCATCGATGCCGGAGCGTGAGCACCGAGGCGTGGCGACGAACCCATGGACGTTGCCGGAGGCATCGCTGTAGATCCCGACGATCTGCCCACGAGCGTTGATCCCGGTGCCGGCGGTGGTGCCGAAGACGCCGGCGGGGTCGTCGAGGGTGGTGAAGCTCTTCCCGTCGGCGCTGCGCACGAACCCATGGCCGTTGCCGGAGGCATCGAAGTAATATCCGACGACCTGCCCGCGGTCATTGATCCCTTGGGGGTAGGTCTGGCCGACGCCGGCGGGGACGTCGAAGTTGGTGAAGGTCTTCCCGTCGGCGCTGCGCACGAACCCGTGGACGCCGCCGGAGGCATCGCCGTAGTATCCGGCGACCTGCCCGCGGTCGTTGATCCCGAAGCCGCCGCACTGGACGCCTGCGGGGTCGTCGAAGCTGGTGAAGGTCGTCCCATCGGCGCTGCGCACGAACCCGTGGGCGACGCCGGAGGCATCGACGTAGAATCCGACGACCTGCCCGCGGTTATTGATCCCGTTGGGGACGGTGTTGCCGATCCCGGCGGGGACGTCGAAGTTGGTGAAGGTCTTCCCGTCGGCGCTGCGCACGAACCCGTGGACGCCGCCGGAGGCATCGCTGTAGGTCCCGACGATCTGCCCGCGGTCGTTGATCCCGGTGGCGAAGGTGTTGCCGACGCCGGCGGGGTCGTCGAGGGTGGTGAAGCTCTTCCCGTCGGCGCTGCGCACGAACCCGTGGAAGCCGGAGCCATCGCCGTAGTATCCGACGACCTGCCCGCGGTCGTTGATCCCGCTGGCGTAGGTGTAACCGACCGCGGCGGGGCCGTCGATGGTGACGAAGTTGTACGTCCCGGCGCGGGCGGCGGCCGGTGGGGCGGCCAAGGCCAGGGCGGCCAGGGCGGCCAGGGTGAGCAAGGCGAAGGAGGGACGGCGTGTTACGCTTCGCATGGGGGCTTCTCCTGGTGAGAGTGAGACAGGCTGTATCCGATCAGAAGGTTTGCGGATCGTGTCCCAAGGGACCGAGCGAGCACCAGTCTCCGGCCATCGGAGCGGTCGGTGCTCCCGGGATTACTCCGCTGCCGCGAAAACCTGCGCCAGCGTTCCTTTTTTCGACCCCATGGCCGATCTCCCGAGCGGGCGATTGCTCCGTGCGTAATCCGCTGTACCCAGCGGACAAGAAGGGATCGGTACGACCCAGGGGTGGAAGGGGTCGGCGGGCAGTTCGGCCCGGCCGAGCTTGGCCTTCCACGCGGCGGCCTGCTCCGGCTTGCCCCATGCTTCGTAGAGCCGGATGACTCGCTCAGCCGCCTCGTGCACCCGGGGCTTGGCCTGCCACGGGATCCTGTTCTCGCGCGCCTTAAGCCCCTCGTATCCGGCCACGACCAGCGGCTCGGCTTCGGCGTAACGCCCCTGGCCCAACAGCGCCTTTCCGAGTTGCGAGCGAGTGCTGAAGGTCCTCCAGTCATCGGGGCGCGCCTGATCACGACCGGCCAGGTATTGGCGCGACAGTCGCTCGGCCTCGGTCCACCGCTTTGACGCCAGATACGCCCTGACCAGGCTGTCCGTCGCCTTAAGGGTGTAGGGGTGGTCGGGCCCGAGTTGCGACTGATCTTGCTTGACCGTCGGTTCGAGCAGGGCGATGGCCTCGGCGGTGCGGCCGGCGGAGCCGTAGGCTTCGGCGAGATTACTGCGGCTGTTGAGCGTCTCGGGGTGCTCGCGCCCGAGCTTCGACTCAAACAGTTTGAGGTTCGCCTCGTGCAGCACTATCGCCTCAGCGATGCGGCGAGTGTGAGAGTAGTACTGGGCGAGGTTGTTGCGGCTGTTGAGCGTGTCGGGGTGGTCGGGGCCCAGCTTTGACTCAGACCGCTTGATGCCCACCTCGCTCAGGGCAATCGCCTCGGCGGTCCGACCGACCTGGAAGTAGTTCGCCGCGAGGTTGGAGCGGGTTTGGAGGGTGTCGGGGTGGTCAGAACCGAGCTTCGACTCCCGTAGCTTGAGGTTCGCCTCGTTCAGCGCGATGGCCTCAGCAATGCGGTCGGCGTCATCGTAGGCTACGGCGAGGTTACTCCGACTGCTGAGCGTGGCGGGGTGGTCGGGGCCTAGCTTTGATTCACACAGCTTGAGGTTCGCCTCGTGCAGCGCGATGGCCTCAACGTTGCGGCCGGCGGCGAGGTAGGCGCTGGCCAGGGTGTGGCGGCCGGCGAGTGTGAAGGGGTGGTCGTGGCCGAGTTTCGATTCCTCCAGCTTGAGTGTGGCCTCAAGCAGGGTGATGGCCTCGGTGGTGCGGCCGGCGGCGAGGTAGGCGTTGGCGAGGTTGTCGCGGCTGAGAAGCGTGTCGGGATGGCCGGGCCCGAGGACGCGGGCTAGGCCGTCACTCGCCGATCTTGCCATCTCCAGCAACTCGGCATCGAGCCTTCCGCGATGGCGGAGGATGTGCACCAGTTCGCCCTGAGCCACCAGCGCCTCATGGCTCTCGCCGCCGAGGCGCCGCCGTGCCTCCGCGAGCACCGCCCGCCACTGCCGCTCGGCCTTCTCCCACGATGCCAGCCCGTGGTAAGTCCGGGCGATCGACCGCCGCAGGGCATCCTCCACCTCCGGCTGGCCGGCGAAGCGGTCGCCGACCTTGGCTGCGGCCCGGTCGAGCACCTCCAGCAGCGTGATATGGTCCTCGGCGGCGGTGTGGGCCGGCTCGGCCTGGGTGAGCAGGTCCTCGGTCAGGAAGTCGTTGACGGCCTTGGCCTTGTCGGCCTCGCTGCGGGCCGACCTCTCGGCCTCCTCGGCGCGGAGCCGCGCCTGGGACTCGGCCTGGCGGGCGGCCAGCGCCCCGTCGCGCTCCTGCCGGGCTTCGGCTTCGGCTTGCCGCGCCGCCCACTCGGCCCGCGTCGCCCGGATCGCCTGCCAGGTGCTGACCACCGCCGCCAGGAGCAAGAGTGTCGCGAAGGCTGCCGTGGTCAGCAGCGCCGCGCGGTGCTTCCGCACGAACTTCCGCACCCGATACGACCGGCTCGGCGGCGCCGCCAGCACCGGCTCCGACGCCAGGTGACGCAGGATGTCGGCCCCGAACCCGTTGGCCGTCTCGTACCGCCGCGTCCGGTCCTTCTCCAGCGCCTTCATCACGATCCAGTCGAGGTCCCCGCGCAGCGCACGCTTCAGGCGTTCGGGGTCGATCCCGCGATTGGCCGCGATGCCGGGCAAAGCCTCGGCCGTGCTCACCTTGGTGCTCGGCTTCGACGGGTCGACCTCCCGGACCATGCGCAGCATCTCCAGCAGCGCCCCCCGCTTGAACTGGACCGCGTCCAGCGGCGGCGAGCCGGCTAGCAGCTCGTAGAGGATCACGCCGAGGGCGTAGACGTCGGTCCGGGTGTCGATGTCCATCGACGACGGGTCGGCCTGCTCCGGCGACATGTGGGTCGGCGTGCCGACGATCGCGCCGGTGTCGCCCAGGCTCTGGTCGGTCAGGCTCGCCCCGGTCGCCTTGGCCACGCCGAAGTCGATCACCTTGGGCGTCGGCCGGCCGTCGACCTCGGTGACCATCACGTTGGAGGGCTTCAGGTCGCGGTGGATGATCCCCTTCTGGTGGGCGTGCTGCACCGCCTGGCAGGCCGCCACGAACAACTGGAGCCGGGCATCGACCGTCAAGTGATGCTGGTCACAATAATCCGTGATCGCCACGCCCTGGACGAACTCCATCACGAAGAACGGCTGATGGGCCTCGGTGGCCCCGCCGTCGTAGACCCGGGCGATGTTGGGGTGGTCCATCATCGCCAGGGCCTGGCGTTCGGCGTCGAACCGGGCCAGGACGGTCCGCGAGTCCATGCCGACCTTGATCAACTTCAAGGCCACCTGGCGTTTGACGGGCTGGGATTGCTCGGCCTTGTAGACGGTGCCCATGCCCCCTTCGCCGAGGACTTCGAGCAGGGTGTACCGCCCGGCGATGACCCGGCCCGGGACGAATCCGGCGATGCGGACGGCCGATGGGGCCTCGGCGAGCGTACCGTGCCCCCCGCCGACGCCGGTGGCCCCGACCGTCGCGAGGCCGGCGTCGGGGTCGGAAACCCGCGACTCGGAAAGGTCCTCGGACGCGAACATCCGGGTCGCTTCGACGGCCTGGGCTTGAGTGAGATCGGACACGCCGGCGGCCTCGGGATCGGGGACCGGGCCGGCCAGGTCCTCGGCCGCGAGCAGCACCTCGACCCGGGCCCGGAGGTCGGGCTCCCCGCCGCATTCGCGGTCCAGATAGGCGCCGCGCCCCTCCGGCGAGGGGAGGTCGGATGCTTCCAGGAACAGCGATTTCACACGGGCGGGGTCGAACGCCATGGTTCACCTCCAGAAAGGGGTTCTGAACCACAATGCGACGTCCGGGGAAAAACCGTCTCGCGCTTCCCGAGATTATTTTTCGAGCGCCTCGCGGAGCCAGACCCGGGCGAATTTCCAGTTCCGGTAGGCCACGGCCCGGGAGAGTCCCAGGACGTCGCCCGTCTCCTCGACGGAGAGCCCCCCGAACAGGTGCAGGTGGGCGACCCTGGCGGCGAGCGGATCTTCGGCACCAAGCCGGATGAGGAGCTCGTCCAGGGAGAGGAGCAGGTCAGGGTCCTCGTCCAGGGAGCGGGCCCGATCGAGCAAATCGATCCGGACCCTTTCGCCGCCCCGCTTCAGCCGACCCCTCGCGCGGGCGTGCTCAACGAGGATCCGCCGCATGGCCTCGGCCGCCGCGGCGAAGAAGTGCCCTCGGCCGTCGAATGGCTGGTCGCCCACCAGCCGCAAGTACGCCTCGTGGACCAGGGCCGTGGCATCGAGCGTGTGGCCGGGGTCCTCGTTCGCCACATGGCCGGCCGCGAGCTTGCGCAGCTCGTCATAGACCAGCGGCAGCAGCTTTGCCGCGGCGTCCGGGTCGCCGTGCTCGATGGCGCCGAGGAAGCGAGAGATCTCGTTCATGAGGCCAAGGATACCCGCCGGGAAGGCGGCCGGCAAACACCTCATGCAAAGGGCTTTGCGCCGAGAGATGGGTCACGCGATCGGGATGGGCAGCCTTTCGCGGCACCTCGGACCACGACGTGAGTTTTCCACCCCGACGCCACCCTGAGATGAGCGAAGGGGTTCACCGCGATCCAGGCATCGGGCAAGAGATCCCCGAGCCGATCGGCGGGATGGACGGGCAGGCGCCCCAGGATGTCCTTGAGGGGACCTGTTCACGAATAGCTCCCGGAGCGAGGACTTCGTCTCCGGGAAATGCCACCAGGCCCTTCAAGATGGGGTTCGCTAGACGGACACGGTGTGCGGGCCTGCTCCGGGCGGGGCCGGGGAGGCGCGGCCTCAATCCCCCGAGGATCCGGTCGGCCGGAGGGCGGAGACGCGGTGTTCCTGGGGATGGGGCCGGAACGTGAGGCCGTCCCGGTGCGAGTCGGCATCGGGATCGGAGTCGGGATCGTGGCGGATCGGCATCTTGGCGACGATCAATTCGGGGTCGTCCCGGTCGGCGTCGCCGAATTCGTCGGACGAGATGATGAGGGACTTGTCGTCGCCCTCGTCCGGGCCGTCCAGGAATCGGGCCTCGACGAGTTGCGACCGGCGGGACCTCCTGTCGGAGGCCGCCCGGTTCAGGGACCTCCGGAGGTCGTCCGGGATCACCAGGTCCTTGAAATCGAGCCCGGACAGGTCCACCCCGTAGGCCTTGGCGGTCTCGCGGACCATCCGGAGCAGTTCCTCGCCGATCTCGTCGCGGCCGGCCATGACCTCGCCCAGGCTCATCCCCCGGAGGGCCCGCCTGGCGGCGATCTGCACCTCTCCGTAGAGCCGATCCTCGTAATTCTTCACCTCGTGGATCGCGGCGCGGGGGTCGACGACGCGATACAGGACGACGAAGCTGGCCGAGATCGTGGCGCCGTCGGCGGTGAGCAGGTCCTGGACGACGACCGTCCGGTCGCGGCCCCGGACGTCGATCAGGTGGACCTCCACCTTGGGCTGCTTCGCCCCGAAGAACGCCGCCAGGGCCGACGGCGGGCGGGGGATCTGATACCGGCCGGCCGGCAGCAGATGGCGGAAGACCCCATCCTCATAGAGGAGGCCTCGATGCGTTTCCTTGATGATCAGGACGTCATGACGGCTCATGGAAATCCTTTCCGAAGGCCCGCCACGCGCCACGCCGGGTGATCGGGACGGGGCCCGATGCAACCGGACTCGCGGATTAGCGCAGCGTCCTTATCGATACCGCCGGTCGGAAGAAGGGGCATCCGGGGGAGATCCTCGCGTCGATCCTTCACATCGATCGACGCGGATGGGGGGGTTCCCCGATCGAACGGAGCGAGTTTACCGGGACACCCCGTCTTTCGGCAAGCCGCTTGATCCGTCGAAATTGCCGGACCCCGCGCCGGCTCAGGTGAGGAACGACCCGCGCGACACCCGATTCATGGCCAGGGCGGTGACCATCGCGGTCACCGCGACGAGGGCGGGCGTCTCCCGGTCGACGGGATAGACCTGCCCCAGCCGGTCCGATCGCCCGGCGAGATGGCGGATTAGCGGGAGGGTCCGCTCGGGGAAGCAGCCGGTCCATCGGTAGACGTCGGCGGCCAGCTCGCGCTCGATCTTGCGGAACAGGTCCGACGCGGGGGCCCGGGGCGACCCGGCGGGCGAGATCTCGGGATGCCCCAGGTCCTCGAAGATCGACCGGAGGGCGCCGTCGAGGTCGGGGAACGCCTCGTCCGGGTCCGGAGTGGCCTGCCGGTAGTGGTCGTCGACGGAATAGCCCAGCTCGGCCACGTCCTCGTCGAGCTCGTCGGCGGTGACGATCGGATCCCGGTCGGCGATCATCGCCATGGTCCGGTCGCAATAGCGGAGCTTCGCCATCGCGTCGGGCCACCCCTCGTACTCGTCGCGCCAGCCGGACCCGGGGGTCATCCAGACCGCGAAGGTCTCGGCCCAGTCCTCGTCGGGATGCTTCTGGGCGTACCAGCCGGGGAGGTGGCGGACGAACCGGCGGCTGAACGGCTGGGGCTGATATTCCTCGGGGTAGGGCTCCGACATGCGCCCGAACTGCTCGGCCCACTCCGGGGACTCGTGGAGCAGGTACGCATAGTTGACGACGTGCCCCATCTCGTGGCGGAGGTAGCGGAGGATGTCGGCCTTGCCCGTCCCCTCGACGTACCCGAGCCGATCGGCCTGGAGCGCGGTCAGGTCGGGCCGGGCCAGGTAGAACGGGATCGCCATGGCGACCGTCCCGTCGGGCACGCCCCATTCCGTCGACAGATAGAACCGGGGAGCGACCCGGACGATCCCCACGCCCCGCAGTTCGCCGAGGAATTCGGCCAGGATCGGCTCCAGCGGCGACCCCTCGATCTTCAGGTCCAGGTCGCGGATCGGGGCCGACCAGGGGCCGGATTCGCGGAATGTCGGCTCGTCGGTGGTCATGGGCGGATCAGACGGCAACCCCCGTGCCGACGTCCCCGGGACCTGGCCTCAGAAGACGTCGACCATCTCCTCGCCCCCGTGGTCGGGGTTGCCGATGATCCGCCAGCCTTTCACGTCGACCGCCCAATCCATCGCTTCCAGCGGGAGTTGACCGACGATGACCGGGAGGTGGTCGGCGATCCCCGACACGTCGGTGATGCAATCGCGCCCCCGGATGGTCAACCGGACGGCCCGATACGTCGTGATGGGCGATTCGCCGGAAATCGTCCCGGAGATCCGCGTCCGGACCGGGTCCAGGCCCAGTTGATCGACCACCCGGATGGGCATCAGCAGCCCGAATGCCCCGGTATCGACCAGGGCATCATCCACCTCGACGCGACGGACTTCGGCCTCGGTGATGCGGCCCTTGCTGGCGCCGAACAGGTCTCCCAGGTTCTCGATCCTGGCCGGGATCGGAACTTTTCCCATCGGATCGATCCCCATCGGATCCCCCGCCTCCCCGATGCCGGGTCCGGATCGTCCGCCGATCCCAGCGTAACCGGGATCGGCGCCGGGCGGCAATCGACCATCTCCCGGTTGGCATCGGGGTTGCTTGGCAAGCGTGGCCGTCGCATCGCATAACGGCCCGATTGAGGGATGGATGAAGATCACGATCATCACGTACCTGGATCGCGAGGACGCCAAGGAATACGACGTCGTCGTCGACCAGGTGGCCGCCGCGCTCAAGGCGAACAAGCACAAGCCCTCGATCCTCGGCGTCCACGGCGACGTCAAGAAGCTGATCTCCGGGCTCTCGCGCCGCAAGCCCGACCTCGTCTTCAACCTGATGGAGATGTTCGGCACCAACGTCCGGGCCGACGTCCCGATCGCCGGGCTCCTCGACCTCCTCGGCTACTCCTATACCGGCGGCGGCCCGGCCGAGCTGGCGCTCCGGCAGGACAAGGGGCTCGCCAAGCGGGCCCTGGCGTTCGAGAAGATCCTCTATCCCGACTTCGCGGTCTTCTCGCGCGACGACCTGGAGACCGGCGGCAACCTCCACATGCCTCTGTTCGTCAAGCCGCTCCGGGCCGACGCCTCGATCGGGATCGGGACCGACGCCCTGGTCCGCGACGCCACCTCCCTGATGAAGCGCGTGGTCGCCATTCACGAGAAGTTCCACGACACGGCCCTGGCCGAGGAGTACATCGAGGGCCGCGAGTTCTACGTCGGGGTCCTGGGGAACCGCGACCCGGTCGCCTTCCCGCCCGCCGAGATGGACTTCTCGGGCCTGGCCGACGGCGCCCCGCGCGTGCTGGACTCCAAGGCGAAGTGGGCCAAGAATAGCGCCGAGTACAAGGGGACGAAGTCGATCATGCCCGACCTCCCCGACGAGCTCCGGGCGAGGCTCCAGAAGGTCTCGCTGGAGGCGTACCGGGCCCTCCGGGTCCGCGACTACGGCCGGGTCGACCTCCGCCTGACCGACACCGGCGACATCTACGTGATCGAGGTCAACGCCAACTGCTACCTGGAGAAGTCCGGCGAGTTCGCCGTCGCCGCCGAGCACGCCGGGATCGGGTATACGGAATTGATCAACCGGATCCTGGAGCTGGCCGTCGAGCGATCGAAGAAGGACAGCTAACCCGGCCCCGCCCCCGACAGGTCGACCACCCACGCCCCGGGCACTCGGCCCTCGATCGCCTCGCGGGCCAGGTTCGCCCATCGGTCGGACCGGTCGAGGATCATCGCGTCGGCGGTGGCGACCGTCTCCGGGGCCGAGGCGAGCCTGGCGTCGGGGTTGAACATCAGCTCGACCGACCAGTCCCAGCCGCGGCCCTCGGCGACCTCCCGGAGGACGGCCGCGAGCCGGCCGCTGTTGGAGACCGGGCTGTCGAGGCACCAGAGGCACGGCCCGACCCCCCGATCGGCCAGGAACTCGCCCACGAGGTCGATCGCCGGCCGGGTCTCCTCGACCTTCCGATACGTCCCGTGGACCCCGGCGAGGTCGCGGAAGCACCCGTCCCGCGCGAGCAGGACGGGCGCGCCGCCGAGCGCGGCCTCGATGGTGGTCAGCACGTTGAAGCCGTCGACCACGAGGGGCTCGCCCCGCAGTCGGTCGATCGGCGTGCGGTGCGCCTCGCGACGATCCCGCGACCCGTCCGGGCACGAGCATCGGAGGGCCGCCATCCGCTGCCGATCGGTCAGGCCCCATCGGTCGCCGACGATCTTGAGCGCCGACTTCCACGCATACCCCCGGGTCAGGAGCCAGGACAGGTGGTCGACGCCCGCCCGGATCGCCGGGAGCATCTCGGGTGCGAACGCCCCCGCGTCGCGCGGGTCGGGCCCTCGGTGACTCCGATGGTCGGGCATGGCCGGGCTCGATGGGACGGGCGGCCGGAATCGGCGATCGGATGACCCAGCGGGGCATGACCTGGGATCGAGATCACGTCGAGGTCGAACCCGTGCTCCGGGGATCTGATAGTTCTTTCCCAACCTCGCAATGTTGAATGTCCCCTTTATGGCCCCCGCGGGTCGGGCGGCTTGGGGCCCAGCGCGGTGGCCGGTGAGCGGACCCCTCAGTCAGCTAACGTGGGAATTTACGAACCATTTGAACTGTTCCATCTTCTGATCCTACAGCCAAGATGTCGCCGGTTGGCGAGTATGCCATGGCTCTGACCCGAATGGCACGAGGAATTCGCTTAAGCCGCCGCCATCAATGCCTTACGCGCCTGACGACGCGGTTCCATCAGGTATCGCTGAGGTTTCGGCCGCCGCTTGTTGGCCCGGGGTTCCAC